>Ga0335085_10000919_pt1 | contig 71842 bp, 65 predicted proteins | sample Lox_Sample_45_FD_206712 | JGI IMG/M metagenome (GOLD analysis project Ga0335085, IMG submission 206712) | Soil microbial communities from Loxahatchee National Wildlife Refuge, Florida, United States - Lox_Sample_4.5 | ecosystem: Environmental > Terrestrial > Soil > Wetlands | place: USA... | reverse complement strand
CCCTCCCCTTGAGGGAGGGTCGAACGAATGAGCGAAGCGAATTCGTTCGGGGAGGGGTATTCTCCAAGCAACACCCCTCCCCGAAATTTGCTTCGCGTGCGCTCGCAAATTTCGACCCTCCCTCAAGGGGAGGGTACGAATGACTTGGCTCTACGTCGAAACTTTAGATTTAGCTCCGCACCCGCTGAATCACGCGCGGGATGGCGGCTTCGTTCAGCGGCGCCATGATGTGTGCGCCGGAAAGCCCATCGATCTCGCGCATCTCCTTGAGCAGATCGACGCAGATGGCTTCGCCTTCGGCCCGCGCGTCGCTTGCCTTGTCCATGCGCTCGACGATCCAGTCGGGAATGATCGAGCCCTTGAGGCTGTCGCGGATCCAGCGCGCCGATTTGGCGGAGGAGAGCGGCGCAACGCCCACGAGGATGTGGAAGCGCCCGATGATGCCGTGCTCTTTCAGCCGCGCGATGTAGCGGCGCAGGACGCCCGTATCCATGCAGAACTGCGTCTGGGCGAACTCTGCACCGGCATCCATCTTCTTGCGCAGGCTCGTGGGCGCCCAGCCTTCCGGCGGATCGATCGGAGCATCCGCAACGCCGACCAGAAAGTTCGCCATTCCGCCGACGGCGCGCCCGTGCGGCAGCTGGTGCTTGTCGCGAATGGAAACGGCCGTCGCCACGATGCCGCTGGAATCCAGATCGAACACCGGCTTGGCGTCGGGCTGGTCGCCCTGCTTCGGATCGTCGCCCGTGAGCGCCAGCACATTGGTGATGCCGAGCGCCGCGGCACCGACAAGCTGGCTTTGCAGCGCGATGCGATTGCGGTCCCGCGCCGTGAGCTGAAGGATCGGCTCGATCCCGTTCTGCAGCAGAATGTGCGCAGCGACCGTGGATTCCAGGTGTGCGCGCGCACCGGCGCCATCCGTCACGTTCACCGCGTCGGCAAAGCCTTTCAGGGGACCGGCGCGGTGCATCAGATCGTTCGGATCGCACGACAGAGGCGGCGTCACTTCCGCCGTCAGCACAAATTCTCCGGATTTCAGGCGATCACGCAGCGTGGGCATGGAGGGGCGGTCTCTCGAATGGCAATGGACCTGTCCTTACAGGAGGCGAAGGACTTGTCCAACGCGTCATAAGGGCAGGCCGGCATAATTCTCCGCAAGCATCCTCTGCGCGGCTGTCGAGCTTCGCAGATAGTCGAGTTCTGCCATCTGCATGCGTTGCTCGAACGGGCTCTCGTCCGGGAAGCGATGCATGAGGCGCGTGAACCACCACGAGAACCGCTCGGCCTTCCACACGCGGCGCAGCGCGGTTCGCGAATAGGCCTCCAGCTTGTCGTCGCGCGCATCACGGTAGTGTGCAATCAGCGCTTCCGACAGGTAGTGAACGTCCGACGCGGCAAGGTTCAGTCCCTTGGCGCCCGTCGGCGGAACGATATGCGCCGCATCGCCGGCGACGAACAGGCGCCCGCGCTGGATCGGTTCGAGAACCGAGCTGCGCAGCGGTGCAATACTCTTTTCGATCGACGGCGCACGCGGGAGATTGGCGCTTACCGTCCGCCCGAGCCGAAGCGCGATCTCGTCCCACAGGCGCTCGTCCGGCCAATCCTCGATCCGCTCATCGATCGGAACCTGGATGTAGTAGCGGCTGCGCGTGCGAGACCGCATGCTGGCCAGCGCCAGCCCGCGATCATGATAGGCATAGATGATTTCGTCGTCGCATGGCGCACAATCGGCCATGATGCCGAGCCAGCCGAACGGATATTCGCGCTCGAATTTCTGCGACCCCGCCGAAAGAAGGCTTTGCGCGCTGATGCCGTGCTGCCCGTCGCAACCGGCGATGAAGTCGCAAGCGAGTCGGCGCTCGCTTCCATCGGCACGATACGTCACGGAGGGTGAACGCGAATCCGGATCGTGCAGGGCGACGTCCTTCGCTTCGAACATGATCTCCGTGCCGCGTGACAGTGCCAGTGCGATGAGCTCGCGTGTGATCTCCGTTTGGCCGTACACGATCATTCGTGCGCCCGTCAGTTTGCGAAAGTCGACCTGGAATACTTCGCCGTCGACAGCGATCTTGATGCCATCGTGGATCAAGCCGTGCGCTGAAATGGCTGATCCGATGCCGGCGCGTGTCAGCAGGTCCACACTCCCTTGTTCGAGCACGCCGGCCCGGATGCGGGCCTCGACATAGGCGCGCGATTGCCGCTCAAGGATGACGCTCGAGATTCCCGCGCCATGCAGCAGCTGCGACAACAGCAGTCCCGCCGGACCGGCGCCAATGATGGCGACCTGCGTCGAAGCGGTCACCGCGCGGTCGGCACGACGTCAAACGCGACCGTCGTGCGCGTCTGCGAGCCATGGAAGGGAATCGTGCCGTGCCACATGTAGGATGGAAACAGCACCAGCCGGCCCGGTTTCGGCTGAATGGCGCGGCGGACCGGATCGGCGAAACCGGCATCGAAGTCCGGCTCGCCGAATTTGATCCAGCCCTGCTTCGCCTCGGCATCCGTCACCGCATCGGGAACGGCGACGTAATAGGCCGAGCTGATCCAGCCTTGCGGATGCACATGGTTGGCATGGAAGCCGCAATCCGAAAGCCGCGCCGACCATGACCCTGCGTAATCGAAGGCCGCCGCCCGCCGCCGCGCCAGGGGATGGCCGGCATCGTCCTTCATTCTCGCGATATAGGCCGCCACCGCCTTGTCGATCTGGGCGCGCAGCTTCTCGGCCAGCGGATGTCCCGCACCGAACAGCTTGTCGAGCGTCTGCGTCCCGCCGCGCAGCGATTGTCCGAGATATTCGCGCCGGTCGCGATGCAGCATCACGAGCGACGCTTCCAGATCGTGGTTGAAGCTCTCGATGTCCGAATAGCCCTCCGGCGGATCGATCTCGAACACCTGCACGAAGTCTTCGTAGTCGTTCAGATCGCCCTCCCGCGCATCGGCAGAAGCGCGCGCCGCCAATCCCCACATGGCGAGCGCATATTGATTGTCCGGGCCTGTGGCGATGCCGCGATCGGCGATGGCCAATGCTTTCTTTCCGTCGCGCGCCCGTAGCAGGGTTTCGACGAAATTGCTCCAGCTGTACGGATCGTTCGGCGCCAGGCGAACCGCCGCTTCGTGTTCAGCAATGGCGTGCCCGACGTCGCCGGATCGCGCCAACGCCAGGGCAAGACCGTCATGCGCAGCGGGATTTTCCGGCATCAGCCTCGCGGCAGCGGCATAACTTTCGCGCGCGTTCCCGTAATCCCCGCGCTGGAATTGCAGCCGACCTTTCGCGAGCACCAAGGCGCCGATGTTGGGATGCTGCGCCAGGGCTTCGTCGTAGGAGCGCAGGAATTCGCGATCGCGTCCCATCCGGTAGAGCAGCTGGTTGAGATCGCGGTGGGCATCGAGGTCGAGCGGATTTCGCTGCAGCGCCATGCGGAAACTGGCGACGGCGTCGTCCAGCCGGCCGAGATGCTGAAGCGCGCAACCGCGACTGTAGTAGGTGGGGGCCAGCTCCGGCGCCAGTGCCAAAGCCGAGTCGAAAGCGTGCACCGCTTCGGCGTAGCGCCGCTGATGATTGAGTGAAATGCCCAGCGCGTGTGTGGCGGCCGCCGTCTGTCGCTGATTGCGTGAGCCGATCGCGAGCGCCTGACGCAGGATCGTTTCGGCTTCGCGCGCCTTGCCCGTTTCGTTCAGCAATCCAGCCAGGAATTGCCGCGCCTGATCGTAATTGGGCTGATAACGCAACGCTGTCCGGTAAGCCTTCTCGGCTTCCTCGAACTGCCGCTGCGATTGCAGGGCCTCACCCAGGCTCACATACGCTTCCGCATGATTCGGCTTCAGGCGGATCGCTTCGCGCGCCGCCGCCGTCGCATCGATCACGCGCCCCTGGGCGAGCAGGACTTTTGCCATCAGGCCATGCGCGATGGCATCGGTTGGCTTGCTGCGGAGAATTTCACCGAGAGTGGATTCTGCGGACGCGAAGTCCTGGTTTCGGAGAAGCTCCACGACGCGGTTCAAGGTGGGAACTTCGGCCGCTTGTGTATCACTCATGCCGCAAGTGTAGCGCGGCGGTCACAATTTTCGAAAGCCCGAAAAGCAGTGGCGTCCAGCGGCGGACCTGTTACCGTGCGCGGCCAAACCTTGCGTTGAGGGGACTATGCGCAATCGTTTTCTGCGTGCGGGCGTGCTTGTCGCAGGCATTGTCGGTTCGAGTGCCGCCTGGGGCGGAACACTGGTCAATCTCGCCCATCCTGCGCCGAACGGCGCGCAGCTCACCTTCCAGATGACGGACGGAACGGTGATGGCGCAGTCCTTCTCCGATGCCCAATGGTACAAGCTCACGCCCGACAACACGGGCAGCTATCAGAACGGCACCTGGACCAAGATGGCCAACCTGCCGGCGGGGTATTCTGCCGATGCGTTTGCCTCCGCCGTGCTGGCCGATGGTAGGCTTGCGATCTCCGGCGGCGAATACAATTTTGGCAATTTCGCACTCACCAATCTTTCGGCGATCTATGACCCGCTCGCCAACACCTGGACGATGCTCAAGGTGGCCAAGAAGATGAAGTACGTTGGCGATTCGCCGTCGGTGGTGCTGCCCAACGGAAAGTACCTCCTCGGCACCAAGCTCAACGAAGACATGTTCGAGATGGATCCGTCCACCCTGCAGTGGACGCAGGTCGGCTCGGCCGGAAAGAACGATTTCAACGCCGAAGAAGGTTGGACGTTGCTGCCGGATGGCACGATTCTCGCGGTCGACGTCAAGAAACATCCAAGGGCCGAACGCTATTCACCCGATGCAGCGACCTGGGCGTCCGCAGGCAAGACCACCGCCGATCTTCAGGAGCCGCCTTGTTGCGACTGCGTCACCTACGGCCCGAAGAACAAGTGCTACTATCCGCCCGGCGAAATCGGCCCCGCGATCCTGCGCCCGGATGGCACCGTCTTCGCAACGGGCGGCTTTCACCAGGGTTCAACGGTGGGACACACCTCGATCTATGATCCGCAGAAAAACAAGTGGAAGGCAGGGCCCGACTTTCCGAACCATGACGCAGCGGGTGACTCCTTTGCCGCGCTGTTGACGAGCGGCAATGTGCTGGTCGAAGGCGAAAGTGGCGAACTCTATGAATTCGACGGCATCAATCTGATCAACCAGGGGGTCAATGCGCAGCTGAACAGCTTGATGGTACTGCCGACGGGCGAGGTCCTCATCGCGGGGCAGGCGGTCTATCGCTCGACCGGAACCTATCAGGCGGCGTGGGCGCCCACGATCAGCGACGCGCCGTCCAGCGTGACGCGCGGTTCGACCTACCAGATCTTCGGCACGCAATTTAACGGCCTGTCGCAGGCGAACGCATTCGGCGACGAGTACGAGACGGCCACCAACTATCCGCTGGTGCGCATCACCAACAATGCGACCGGACACGTGTTCTACGCTCGCACGCACGATCACAGCACGATGGGCGTGGCGACCGGCAATGCGACCGTCTCGACCTTCTTCGATGTGCCGGGCGGCATGGAAACGGGAGCCAGTTCGCTCGTCGTGGTGGCCAATGGCATTCCGTCACAGCCGATTTCCGTGACGGTGAACTAGAGCTGCAGACACGGCCCGGAAGGGGAAATCGCTTCCTCTTTCGGGCGGGTCGCAGTATGATTTCACGAGCGCGACAAGCGGATTCCCACATCGATTTGCCTGAATGCGGTGGCTCTAGCGGGAATGTCGGCGAGAAGGGGATGAAAATGGGTCGCATTATCAGTCTCATGGGGGCACTGCTGATTGCAGCGCTCGCCGCGCTTGTTCCGGGCCAGGCCATGGCCCAGGACACCGGCGCCTGTCCGCGTCCCGCGCCGGGCTCGGAAGTCCTCCCGCCGCCCGATCTCTTCAGCAGCAACGGCACCCTGAACGTCGCGCTCAACTACACGACGGCTGTCGATTATCGCGGGCGGACACTCCTGTGTTTCGTCACGCCTGACGGGACCGAGTCGCCCACGCTTCACGTCAATCCGGGCGACACCATCAACATCACGCTCACCAACATCCTGCCGCCGGTACATGGCGGACCGGCGGAGGTGATCCCAGGCAAGGTCTGCGGCGACAGCACCATGCTGCTCACAAGCGTGAACATGCATTTCCACGGCACCAACACGTCCCCCAAATGCCACAGCGATGAAGTCATCCACACGCTGGTGAATCCGGGAGAGACGTTCACCTATACGCTGCACATTCCGAGCAACGAGCCGCCGGGTCTCTACTGGTACCATCCGCACGTGCACGGCATTGCTTCCGCAAGCGTGCAGGCCGGCGCGACGGGTGCGATCATCGTCGAGGGCATCGAGAACATTCAGCCGGCCGTCGCGGGCCTGCCGCAACGCGTGCTGGTGATGCGCGACCAGCCGCTCGCCAATCCGCAGGCCTTGACCTCGGCGTTGGGGTTGTCCGGCCCGTACTGGGATCTGTCGGTGAATTACGTCGCCGTGCCGTTTCCCCAATATCCTCCGTCCATCATCAAGATGCAGCAGGGGTCGCAGGAATTCTGGCGCGTCGTGAACGCAGGCGCCAACACCATTCTCGACCTCCAGGTGATGTATGACGGCGTGCCGCAGACGATTCAGATCGCGGCGCTCGATGGTGTGCCGACAGGTTCGCAGGACGGCAAGCGCCAGGGAACGTTGATCTCGGAGAACCGCATCCTGATTCCGCCGGCTGGCCGCGCCGAATTCATCGTCGCGGCGCCGTCCGCCGGCGTACACAGCGCGCAACTGATCACCAACAGGATCGACACCGGTCCTGCCGGCGACGGCGATCCGCAGCGCACGCTTGCGCAGATTCAGACGGTGACGGGTCCTGTCTCGCTGCCGCATGTGCCCAAGCCCCACGCAGCCCCCAATCCGCAACGCTTCGAGGGGCTGGCGGACGCCAAGGTCACGGCCCAGCGTCTGCTCTATTTCTCGGAGATCAATGTTGCCGATCAGAACGACCCACCCGGTGGCCATGCGCCCGACAACGACAAGCACACGCTGTTCTACATCACCGTCGACGGTCAGATTCCCGAGATTTTCGACCCCAGCAATCCGCCGGCGATCACGACCACGCAAGGGGCGGTTGAAGAGTGGACAATCGAGAACCGGACGCAGGAACTGCATGAATTTCACATGCACCAGATCCATTTCCTGGTGGAGGCCGTCAACGGAAAGAATGTGCCGCGGGAGAAGCGCCAGTTCTACGACACGTTCCAGGTGCCGTATTGGGACGGCGTGAGTTCGACCTATCCCAGCATCAAGGTGAAGATGGATTTCCGCGGACCGACGGTCGGGGATTTCGTCTATCACTGCCACATCCTCGATCACGAGGACGGTGGCATGATGGCGATCATCCGGGTGCTGCCGAAAAACTAGACCGAGACTTGAGTGTACCCGAATCGACTTCGTACCCTCCCTCAAGGGAGGGTGTGAAGAAGAGTCCGGTTGAACCGTCCGCGGTTTCAGGCGGCGGCCACGCCTGTCACATCCGGCGTGAGATTGTCGATAGTGAAGCGGCTCATCGCCTGCGGCTTCTGGGCCAGGGGCAGAATCGCCGGACCGCTGAGCCAGCGGATGTTGGTGTCGCGCGCGATCGCGAGCGTGTCCTGCGCCGCGATCCCATTGACGAACGTGCCGAGTTTCATCGTACGAGCCGCGATGGCAAGCCGCGCCACATCCGCCTCCACGCGCGCCGCGTTCGCCCCATCCGGCAGGTCGAGTCCGATCGCCTGCAGGCCAATACCCTCATAACCGGCATAGTTGCGCGCGCCGGGCGCCACTGTCGCCATGACGGAACGCGCAAACGGGCGCAGGGCGTTCGTGATGTCGGCGAGCTTGGTCTGCGCCACGCCTGGCGGCACGTTGGTCAGCACAAACACGAGGTATTGCCGGTGCTCCGCCAGCAGGTGTCGGCAAGCCGAGGCAAGTTCCATCCGGCCGAGCGGCGTTCCGATCATGTCGAAGCTGAGAGGGATGCCGAGCAGGAAGCGCTGGCCGGTTCTCAGATTTCGAACAAGCTCAGCGATTCCCGCGTGCAGCGCTTCCAGCTCGATTTGAACACGATCCTTGAGGCTCAGGTGCTGCTGTGCCACGGGCTCCGCGAACGCCTCCAGCAATCGGTGGGCGCGCGAGCGGCAGAGATAGGTGGTGATCGCCTCGTTCCTGGTATCCCAGACCGGCAGATACGAGAGCGATGTCTCGACGGAGGAACCTGTTCCCATCCCCGCTTCGTTCACATACGGCGTTTCGGAGAATTCGCGGATGCCGGCGCGTTCCGATAGCGACGCGATTTCTTCCGGCGGCAAGGAATCGAGCGAAAGCAAATCCGTGCCGCCACTCTTTGCAACGGACACCTGGATGTGTCCCAGGTCGCATCGGCCGAGCAGGCTCTTGTGCAACTCATAGGCGACGCGCAGACAGACGATCTTCACCTCCTGCGCATCTGCGGCAGGCATGGTCACGAGGTAGGCGGCATCGGTGAGTGGCGCGAAGAAGTCGGTCGGTCCGAGCACGTGGCGCAGCAGCCCTTCGAGGCGCGAGATCACGCTGTCGCGCATCTTGGGCCAGCGCGCTCCCGCCTGTTCCTTGATCGTCTCGAAGGCAATGGCGTTGACGCAGCCACGCTCCAGCAACTGAGGCGAAGCAACCGACCTCAACGCCAGCGGCACCGGCTGCAGCAAGACGAAATACCCCCGTTCCACGGCGACACCAGGTTAGACGCAATTGAAGTAAAACCTGTTGACCGGGGCGGGTTCCGCCAAGTCTTTTGAATCTCGTTAACGCTTGGTTGAACGATTGTCGGACGGCTCGCGCGACATCCATGGAAACATCAGACCAATCGGCACAATCCACGCCATTCCGGCCACCGCGTAGTAGAGGAACTCGACGAGGCCGTGGGCGTGCGGCAGCACCCGGATGCCGATGGCCATCGCCAGGAGCGCGTAAAGCGGCAGCCAGATGAGGATGACCACCACGCCGATCAGTTTCTTGACGGACGGCTTGAGCATGCGGGAGCTGACCTGCTGTCACTGACGATTGGTCAGCACATTATGGCCGAACTGCGCAAGCCGGAACACGAATCCGCCCCGATCGGCGCGCCAGGATGACGCGTCAAGCGAACGGGAGGAGTCCATGTCAGCTTTGTCGGTTGGTCATGCTCCGCGAGGGGCGGACAAGCAGCGTTATCTCAGTGTCGCGTTGGTCGTGTCGCTTCATGTTGCCGTGATTTATGTGCTTCTCACGGCGTTCGAGATCATCCCCAACCCCTTCAAGCCAACACCGCCTGTCATCACGCGGATCATTCAGCAGACAGAACATCGGGACACGTTTCCGCAGTTCCCGGACAACCACCGTTTCATTCGTCCGGTCGTGCCCGAACCGGATCAACCCGTCATCGATATAGCGAAGGACAATGGCGGGCCGAATCCCGGCAACGGCAATCAGATATACGGACCTACATTCCCGACTGGGCCGACGATCGGCGTGCGCGCCATCGCCGACACGCACACCATCCCGCCCTATCCGACGCTGGGCATGAGGCTCGGCCACGAAGGAATCGTGCAGCTGCGCATCGTGGTCGACGAGCAGGGCAGGGTGGTTGTTGCGCAGGTGGAATCGTCCAGCGGCTACACGGAGCTCGACGACGCGGCGGTGGCCTGGGTGCAAAGCCGCTGGCGCTATCAGCCGGCGATGCAGGACGGCAGGGCTGTTTCAGCCACGCTGCACGTTGCCGTGAAATTCCATCTCAATTCCGCCCGCGGTTGACACCTGGGTTGAAAGCGCGGCGGTGGGAGGCGTTTATCTCCCGCCGCCGTGTTAATCGGTCGGTGGCCAAGTTCGCCGATCCGATTGGCGATCATGGCAATTGCGGCAAAGCCGCAACACAATCGTGCTTGCTGAGGAATTGAATCAGTCAGTGGCGCTGGTACCATCCCCTTGGAAGAGGGGATTGAGGGCTATGGCATCCCGATTTCGCGACGTCGCGCTGATTCTGGCGTGTCTGCTGCTAGCCGTCGCCGGACAGGCGGATGCGGCGGACAAGATGCAGGTCCTCCACAAATTCTGTCGCAAGGGGACATGTCGTCAGCTTTTCGATAGTGGAACACCTCTCTTGATTGACAAGAGCGGCGATTTGTTCGGCGTAACATCCAATGATGGAAAGTCACAAGCGGGTACGATTTTCAAGATTCATCACGACGGTGTCCACAAACGATGGCAGTACATCGTACTTTACCGGTTCTGTAGCCAGGACAATTGTGCTGACGGCTTCGATCCGTCCACCGGGCTGATCGAGGACACAGCGGGAAATCTGTACGGCCTGACACGGCAGGGCGGCTTGCACAAATCCGCCGGTGTTTTCTTCGAGTACACTGTGGATCAGCAATATCGTGTGTTGTACAATTTTTGTTCAAGCAGTGGCTGTACCGACGGCAGCAATCCATCCGGCGCTCTGATCTATTCGGGCTCCGCGAATGGTTCCCTTTATGACGGCGTTTCGCCGCTCTACTCCACGTCCGTCAGCGGAGGAGCGAACAATGGCGGCACAGCATTCGAACTCTCGCCGAGCGGAGAGTCGTGGACGGAAGATGCATTTTATAGCTTCTGCGTCGCATGTAGCCCGGTAGGTATGATCATGGATGGCCAGGGCGGATTTGTCGGAACGATCTCATCCGGCGTTCAATGGCTTTTTGCCCTGTCATCCTCTGGTGGGGCCTGGACGATGAATATCTTGCACACATTCTGCACGGTTCCTCCCAATTGTGCGGACGGGCTGAATCCGCGTGGACAGCTTCTCCTGACTTCGGCTGGAGATATTCTGGGTGCAACTGAAGCCGGGGGCGATACGCGGAACAACGGGTTGCTTTTCAGATTCACGCCTTCAACCGGGACGTATCAGGTAATACACGAGTTTTGCCTTACGGATTGTCAGGACGGCGCTAATCCGTCGGCTGGGCTGGTTCAGGATGCTTCAGGTAACTTCTTCGGCACAGCTTCGCATGGCGGCAGTACCGACGGTGGTATTGTCTATGAATTGACAGCCGGCGGTGAACTGACTTCGCTCTTTCAGTTCTGTCCCAGAGGAACTTGCAAGAACGGCTACTATCCGGGAGGTCCCGTCGTTCCGGATGGCGTCGGCAATCTCTATGGAACGACAACGCATGGCGCCTGGGGATTTGGGACCGCGTTCAAATTGGGCAGCTCAAAATAGAATACCCATCGGACTAGGATGGCGGGGGAACAGCTTTCAGATATGGATATCCACCGTTTATGCCCAAGCTTTCAGCCCAGATTTTCTTACCGAAACCCTTCGGTAGGCCACGAAGAAAACCTTTCGTCTTGAGCCCCTCAATGCCCCGGCAATCGTCCGTGGGATCACCGCAGCTTCTTTTGTATCTGCTGGTCTGTATGTCCCAGTACGAGTTTTTGACGACGTTGAATAAACCTGGATACCCGTAAAAACCGATAAAGCCGCCGACACTCCCATCCTGGCCATCCGAGCCGATGCGACCGGTCGAATAGGATGTAAGAATCCCACTTTGGTTGACCTGTCCCTGCAACCCAACCAGGCCGCCCTTGGAGCTGCCGCCATCGACAGACCCCATCGCGTAGGCGTTTTCGATCAAGCCGCCGTCATTGTCTCCAGAAAACCCTCCGATGGTGGCCGAAAATCCACCGACAACGTTTCCCGTAGCGTAAGCCTGCTCAATCGCGTACCGGTTGAGACCAGCAAATCCTCCCGCCACGCCAGGGCTGGACACCGACACATTTCCGGTGGCAAAGGACGTGGAGATTGGGCCGTAGTTTTCAGCCACGAAACCGCCGACAACGGCTCCGTTTCCACTGCCGGAAGAGGAAGTAACATTGGATGCGGAGGACGACTGCGAGACGATTCCCTCGTTGAGGCCAACCACGCCTCCGCCTAAACCGATGACCGATCCCGTCGCGCGTACACCATTGATCTTGCCGTGTGCCGTGTTGATGTAATGGTTGAAGCCAACAACGCCGCCAAGCCAGCCGGTTCCCGTTACAGCACCGTCGAACTCGCAGTCTTCGATCTTGGCATAATTGTCGCCGGCTATCCCGCCTGCTGACTGTCCTTCTCCGGTGAGTGTGCCGGTTACGTTCGATTGCGTAATGGTTCCATAATTTTCACCGGCGATTCCTCCCAGGGCCAATCGATTCCCGCCAGTGAAGTTGGCATTGGTAAGCCTGAAGTCGCGCACAACGGCGCCTTTTGTGAGGGACGCAAAGAAGGCAGTTGCACGGGTTTCGCTGCTGCCGGGATCGTTTACAGTGAGATTGGATATGGTGTTTCCCAAGCCTTCAAGCGTGCCCGAAAAGCTGGCAATCGGTGAGGTGCTATATGTGCCATCCTTCGTTGCATCGTAGCTCGCCGCAAAGGCATACCGGCCGGATGGTTGTGACGATATCGCGCTGGCCAGATTGGTTACGCTGTTGACGAGCGTGTAGAGCTGTCCGCCGATCTCAAGGCGCCCGCTCAAATCCGAGAACTGCACACTGCCATCCGGTCCGAACGACAGCGTGCCGTCGACGGCACCTGTGTCAATGGTCAGTGAGATCCCGCCCGTGCCTGCTATGGTGATTGGAGAACCAACGGATATCGAACGGTGTGACTGCAATATTAGCTGATTGGGCGTGCTCCAACTTACCGGAGACAACACCACAATATCGTTTGCCCTCGAGGCCGAAATGACCGTGACGTCGCCTGTGGAAAGCATGTCGACGAGATCGGTCACATTCAGTTCTGCGTCTGCCGCTGTCGACGTGCAGGTGCTGTCTTTGCACTTTACGTTAAAGGTCTTGGCGTCTCCAATGACCAGCGCCGCATGTGCCGATGTAGCCAAAGTGATCGAGAGTGCGACGGCCTTGAACGCAAGCAAATGCTTGTATCGCCCAGCAAACAACAAGCGTGCCCCCGTTTTTCAGTCATGGAGATATTAGTGGAAACCCCACGAACGAGCCACTGACTTGTTGGGACTTGGCAATCCGGCGACGGGATGCATATTCCCAGCACCTGCGATCAGAAGGAGCGACCATGGACAAGGCGGTTGAAGCGGTTCTGAAGGAATACGATGCGCGCATGGCGGAGGAGCATGCGTGGTGGGACAAGAACCCCGGCGAGGCCTTCGCCAATCGCGACAACATGCTGCTGCCGGTCGGTCCGGAGACCGCCCAGCTGATGACCATCCTGGTGCGCGCGCAGAAACCGCGCACGCTGCTCGAAGTCGGCACGTCCTACGGCTATTCAACCCTGTGGCTGGCGGACGCGGCGCGCGAAGTGGGCGGCACCCTGCACACGCTCGAGCTGGCGCAGAAGAAATCCGACTATGCGCAGGAGCGCATCAAGCGGGCGGGGCTTGCCGAACACGTGCGATTTCATGTTGGCGATGCGCTGGATCTGATCGCCGAGTTGCCCGGTCCGTTCGATTTCGTGCTGCTGGATTTGTGGAAGGACCTTTACATACCCTGCTTCGACCTGATGCGGCCGAAGATGGCAAAGGGCAGCTTCATCGTCGCCGACAACATGCTGCAGCCGGAGGCCGTGCGGATGGATGCCGAGAAATATCGCGCCCATGTGCGCAAGACCGCCGGCACCAGCTCGGTGCTGCTGCCCGTCGGCAGCGGCATCGAAGTGACGCGGTTCGACTAGGAGGGCGCACCAGCCCTATTTGCGCTTGGACTCGATCAGAGTCACCAGTTCGCCGACAGACTTGGGCGCCGTGATCTCGTCGGTCTCGAACCGGACGCCGAACGCCGCCTCGATGGCGATCATGAGGCGCACATGATTGGTGCTGTCCCATTCGGCCACGTCGTTGGCCGTTGTCGCATCGGTGAGAACGATGCTGTCGTCGTCGAGCGTGTCGCGCAGCAGGGTCTGGACTTTTGACAGGGTTTCCGCGCGCGACATGGGTGCCTCTTCGTTGGTGCGTCTTTAGCGAGCCGCGGTTTGCCGCACAAGCGATGCCGGCCGGCTAAGCCGGATTTCGGGCGACCACCACGCACGAAATCGCCAGTTGCCGCTTGCGGGCCTTTTCCAGAGTGGCGCCGGTCATGGGAAAGGCTTCGGAGGCGGCGACCTCCAGCCCGGCGGCCTGCACCAACTCGCAGGCATGTTCGGGGCTTTGAACAAGGAAGATGTGGTCGGGCGCCGGGCTGTTGGCGGGCACGTTGACCCAGATTGTACCGCCGGGCCGCAGCCGTGCCTTGGCCGCCTTGAGCGCAGCCACCGGGTCCTCGAGATGCTCGAGGATTTCGCTCATCACGATGGCGTCGAAGCGGCGGTCATCATCGGGCGCCTCGAACAGGTTCTGCCGCTCCAACTGGACCGGTTTGTCGACGCCAAGCGTCTCAAGCGCAGCGCGCGTGTGCCGGATGCTGGTCGGGCTGATGTCCCATCCGGAAACCGAACCCGCATTCGGATTCGATGCTGCGAAATAGACGAACAACCCGTGTCCTGGCCCAAGCTCCAGCAAGTCGTAGCCGACGCGTTGGCCTGGCAGGTATGCGTTCACATAGTGGGTGATCGCGTGCGCATGATTGTTCCAGATCACGTTCGAGATCAGCAGGCCATTCATGTAGCGGCCCATGAACGGTGCGTTGTCGTAGCATTCGCGTTGCGCGTCGGCGAAGGATGACAGGCGATATCGGTTGTTGCGCCGGAAATGCATTTCTTCCGGCAGCACGATCTGCTCGCACAGAAAACGGTAGTCGGCGCACAGACCATCAAGGCCGCCTTCCATGTGATCGGCAAGACGCAGCGCGCAGGAGGCGACACGCTCGGACACCGCCATGACGTTTGCGTTGCGGTCGGCAAAGCTGCGATCGATGTAATCCTGGTGCTCGGGCCACAGGCTCGCGACTCGGCCAAGAAGCTTCGACAGGGCAGGATAGGACGAGAGGTCTGTCATGCGGATTTGCCATAGGCGTGTCTGTGGCCCGGCGCCTCGACCAGTTCGAGCACAAAGCGCAGCGGGGTGACGAAGAACTGGATTCGTTTTCCGCCATAGGCGATGGCCGGTTTGGGCTCCGAAGTCGGCGCGTGGCCTTGGCTACGCAGCCGCTCGGCATGATGACCGATGTCGTCCACGAGATAGGCGACGTGGTTGAGGATGGCCTTGCCTGACGAAAGGGCCGGATAGACCGGGCTGGTCTCATCGAGCGGCTCCAGCAGTTCGTAGCACAGGCCGGACGGATCGGCGCCGAACTGGATCAGTACGCCATTCACGGGATCGCGAAACTCTTCGGTCCACTTCTCGATGGCGAGCGAGTCGGAGAGCACCTTTCGCCCCTTGGCGATCGATTTCACCACCAGGCCCAGGTGATCGAACTGCATTGCTTGAGACACGCCCGCACCGCTTCCGGATCGCGCCCGCGATCATAAGGACAGTGCCGCCGAGTGCAATGGTTTGCCCGGACTGCATCCCAATGTGTAAGATTGGTTCCGCGTATCGACCATTCCACGACTCCCCATGCGATCATCGCGCGCCGCGCTGCCGTGGCTGCCACCGCCGCCATCCGACTTCCCGCAACGCTGCCGCGCGCTCGTTGATCTGGAGTCCGGGTGGGGTGAGACGATCCAGTTTCTTGCGGCCCAGGCACTCGATGCTTCGCAATCTTCAAAGCTTGCCAAGGCCATCGGGCGTGCGCGCGCAGCAGGTCGCGACCTCGCGCCGCTCTCGGACTTTCGCCTCGGCATTTTGGCGAGCGCCACCTTCGATCTGATCCTCGATTGTGTCCCCGCCGCGGCGGCGCGGCACGGTGTGGCGTGCGAGATCGTCACCGCGGACTACGATCAGGTCATGCAGGAGGCACTCGATCCCGCCTCGGCCATGAATGGCGCGCGCGCCGATGCGGTTCTGATTGCCGTTGATCATCGCTGGCTGTCGCTCCAGCATGTGGATCTTGCAGCGCCGGAAGCGCGTGTCTCGGCCGCGATCGACCAGTTGCAGGCCGTGGTTCAGGGACTTCGGGAGAACGGCGGTGCGGCTGCTATCTTGCAGACCGTGGCAATGCCGCCGGAGTCCCTGTTCGGCAGCCTCGACCGCCGCGTTGCCGGCTCCGTCCGGGCCATGATCGATGCGGCCAATGCCGCAATCGTCGCGCTGGCAGCAGAAACGGGAAGCTATCTCCTCGATGTCGCTGCAATGGCCGAGAGCGTGGGCACGGATGCCTGGTTCGATCCGGTGCAATGGGCGTCGTACAAGCTGCCGTTCTCAGCCGAATTCTTCCCGCTCTATGCGGATCATCTCGGCCGCCTGCTCGGCGCCATCCGTGGCAAGGCCCGGAAATGTCTCGTGCTCGATCTCGACAACACGTTGTGGGGTGGCGTCATCGGCGACGACGGCATGGAAGGCATTGTGGTCGGGCAGGGCAGCGCGATGGGGGAGGCCTTCCTGTCCGTTCAGCAGGCGGCGCTCGATTTGCGCGGGCGCGGTGTGTTCCTCGCCGTCTGTTCCAAGAACGACGATGACATCGCGCGCGGACCATTTCGCGGCCATGCCGACATGCTGATCCGCGAGCGCCACATCTCCGTGTTCCAGGCAAACTGGATCGACAAGGCGAGCAATCTGGAGTCCATCGCGCGCGCGCTGAACATCGGGCTGGATGCGCTCGTTCTGCTTGACGATAACCCGGCCGAGCGCGCGCAGATTCGCGCCGCCCTTCCCATGGTGGCGGTGCCCGAGCTGCCGGCCGATCCCGCCTGGTTCGCGTGGACCCTGAATGCCGCCGGTTATTTCGAGGCCGTCTCCTACTCGGCCGAGGACCGGATGCGCGCCGATGCGCAAGGCGCGGATGCGAAGCGCGCGGACGTGATGGCGAAGTCGCGCGACCTCGGCGACTATCTGACGTCGCTGGAGATGACGATTACATTCGCGCCGTTCGACAAGGTCGGCCGTCAACGCATTGCCCAGCTCATCAACAAGACCAACCAGTTCAACCTGACGACGCGCCGCTACACCGAAGCCGAGGTGGCGGCGATGGAAGCGGACGAGAACGTGTTCGCGCTGCAGGTGCGGCTCGCCGACCGCTACGGCGATCTCGGCATGATCGGCATCATCATCGCGCGGCACGCAGGCGATGCGACGTGGGACATCGATACCTGGCTGATGAGTTGCCGCGTGTTGGGCCGTCGCGTCGAGGAGGGCATGCTGGCGCGGCTGATCGCCGAAGCCCGGCGGTGCGGCATCAAACGCCTGATCGGCACGTATCTGCCGACGGCGAAGAACGGCATGGTCCGCGACCACTACGCGAAACTCGGGTTTGAGATCGCTGAAGAAGCCGACGGCGTGCGTCGCTTTGCCTTCGAACTCGATGGCTACACGCCGCCGGATTTGCCGTTCACTAGTGAGTCATCGCCTTTTCGCAATTGACCATCCAGTGCGTGCCAAAACGGTCGGTCACCATGCCGAAGCGTTTCGCCCAGAAGGTTTCCGCGATCGGCATGCCGACATTGCCGCCATCCGCCAGCGCTGCGAAGATGCGATCAGCTTCTTCCGGCGTGTCGACGCTGATGTTCACCGCATAGCCTTGCGGCTTGTTGTAGCGCCCGCCGGGAGCATCCGAGCCCATGATGGTGTCGCCGCCGACCGTGAAGCGGGCATGCGCCACCATCTTCTTCTCGCTCTCCGAGATTTGCCCGGCACCCGGCGGCATCTGGCCGAACGTCATCACGTTCAGGTCCTTGCCGTGCAGCACTTTTGCATAGAGATCGAACGCTTCCGCGCAATTGCCGTTGAAGTTGAGATAGGGGTTGATTTTCATCTTCTTCTCCTTGGGTCCACCTGTCACTGCCCGTCATAGGCACGCTTGAGATCGGCGAGGATGGGCTTTCGCATCGCCATCACGACTTTCATCACGCGTTCTTTCCTGGCCACATCGGTTGTTGCGATCATCTCCATCAGCGAGGTGTGCACGATCTGCCAGGAGAGGCCGAACTTGTCCTTGAGCCAGCCGCACATGCTTGGCTCGCCGCCTTCCGTCAGCTTGTCCCAGTAGTAGTCGATCTCCTCCTGGTTGCGGCAGGTGACCATGAAGGACACGGCTTCGCTGAACTTGAACTGCGGCCCGCCGTTCAAGGCATTCAGTTCCTGGCCGTCGAGCGTGAAGGTCGCCATCATTACCGAACCTTCCGGTTGGCGGTGCGTCTCGACGCCTTCCTTTGGGTAATAGCTCGTGTGCTCGATCTTGGAGTTGGGAAAGACGGAGCAGTAGAACTTCGCCGCCTCTTCGGCCTCACCGTCGAACCACAGACATGGCGCGATCTTGATCATGTTGCACCTGCTTGCTGCGCGTTCTTACTTCTTCAGCTCGAGCACCGGCACGAAGCCGCCATAGATCAAGCGCTTGCCGTCGAATGGATTGTCGTGCGGCACCATGCGCGGATCGTTGCGCATCTTGTCCATGGCGGCATCGCGTGTCGCCTTGTCCGGCCATTCGACCCAGCTGAAGACAACCGTCTCCTTATCTGTTGCCTGCACGGAGCGCTTGAAATCCGTAACCTTGCCGTCCGGCACGTCGTCGCCCCAGCATTCGATCACGCGGGTCGCGCCATACTCGAGGAACATCGCGTCCACGTGGCGTGCGTGGCTGGTGAATGAGTTCTTGTTGGCGGTGGGAACCGGGATCACGAAACCGTCGATGTAGGACATGATGCGTCTCCTTTTCTCGATGCGTGTTTCAGCCGCGTTCAACGATGTACTGGCCGGCATGGGAGAGATAGTCGCGCTTGCCAATTTCCAGACCGTTGTGCCGGAGGATGTCGTAGGCCGTCACCACGTGGAAGAAGAAGTGCGGGATCGCCCAGTCCTTCACATAGGTGGCGCCGTCTGCCTCGAACACCAGCTTGTTGATGAGCGGCACGGTGAGTTGACGCGCTTCGGCGCCGTCATAAGCCGACGCCTTGAAGCTCTGCACATAGGCGATGCACTTCGCAATGCGGGCCTTCAGATCGTCAAGCGTCTTTTCGTTGTCCTCGAAGCGCTCCGACTGCTCGCCGGCGAGAAGTGCTGCCGCATTCTTCAGCGTGTCGCAGGCCATCTGCACCTGGCGGGTCAGCGGAAACATGTCGGGTGCAAGCCGCGCGCTGGCAAGCACAACGGGATCGATCTTCTTCGTCTCGGCGAATTGCGCCGCCTTGCCGAGAATCGCCGCGAGCGACTGCAGCATCGGGATCATGGTTTCGTTGAGGACGGCGTGGGCGGTGAGCTTGCTCATGGTCGTTTCCTTTGTTGTCAGGTTGATGTCAGTCGTGCAGCGGGCCAATCCGCCTATCGTAGTCTCGGTGTCTTCGAAGAGACCTTCCGCAATCTCATAGGGGGCATGTAAACAAACGACAGTCAGCCGATCTTGCCGTCACGGATGGCCGCTTCCAGCTTGTCGATGATCCCAATCGTGTCGCGCTCGCGTGAGCCGCTGTCGTCGTAACCGTCGAGGAACGCACCTTGTTCCGTAAGTGTGAGCAGAGTGCCCGCGCCGGCGGCCTTCACCTCGATCGTGGCCAGCGACACGGAGATCTTCTTGCCGTCCACATGCATCGTGTAGGTGTAGATGATGCGCGTATCCGGCACGATGTCCTGATATTGCGCGTCGAAGCGCGTGATCCGGCCATTCTTCCCTTTGCCTTCGAGCGACTCCGTCCCGCCGACTCGGAAATCGAACGAACGATCCTCCAGGGTCCAAAGATCGTTCGGGCCGGAGAACCACGCCTGCTTGCCGTTCTCCGTCGCGAAGGCGGAGAAGACGAGGGCAGGGGATGCGGCGAACTTCCTTTCGATCGTGAAGCTGCCGAATTGTGACGAATGTTGCGACATGGAAACCTCCTCCACCATTGTCTTGTGACGTTCTGTTCAGCCAGGACGTGTCAAGCGTTCTCGGACTGCTCCAGCAGGAGCGCGCCGAGCTTGTCGATGCTCTGCGTCCAGCCCGGCTTCATGCCCATCAGCATCTGCTTCGCCTTCGGCACCAGGCCGACGGCCCTTGTGTGCAGCACCATCTCCGTCTTGCCGCCGCGATCCGACAGCGTGACCGTGGTGCGGGATTCGAGCATCGCGGTTCCATCCTTGTCGACGGCCTGGGTCGTGAACACCAGACGATCCGTCGGCGACACTTCGTTGAACGTGCCGGTCATCGGATGATCGCGGCCGGCGATCAGGGCGATGATCGCGCTGGCGCGCATCACGACGTAGATCTTTCCACCGGGACGCGCATCCCATTCGCACACGGGATTGGTGAAGGCCTTCGGTCCCCACCACTGCGCGACGTGTTTCGGATCGGTCCACATTGCCCAGACAAGCGCACGCGGCGCATCGAAGGTGCGATTGATGGTGAGTTCGCGTTCCATGGCCATGGCGGGCTCCTATCGGCGTTCGTTGAGGAAGCGGTCGAAAGCATCGAGTGCGCGGTTCCACCCGCCGCGATGTCCGTCGCGGGTCGAGGTCGCGGGAAACACGCCCTGCTGGAAGGTCATGCGCGTCTTGTCGGGCGCGATCTCTTCGAGATGCACGGTCACAAGCGTCTCATGCCCGCGCATGTGATCGCCCGTCTCCCACGCGAAGGTGAAGGAGAGCAGCTCGGGCGCCTTGATCTCGCGATAGATGCCGCTCTGCGGCAGATCCTTGCCCTCGTGGCGCATCACATTGCGCCAGTGCCCGCCGACGCGCAGATCGTGGTCCATCGATTTCATCGGATGGCCCGGCGGCCCCATCCAGTGTTGCGCATGATTGAAGTCGATCCACGCCTGCCAGACGAGTGCACGCGGCGCATCGAAGTCGCGCGTGATGACCAGCACGCAGTCGTCGTCGATCTTCGAGGCCGCGCTCATGATCGCGCCCCCGCCGATGCGAGATAGTCGGCCAGGCGGTCGTAGTCGCGCACGGCCCTATTCGGTGTTGCCGGCATCGGTTGGTCCTTTCCCTTGAAGTTCCCTCAGGTACGCATCGAGGCGGTCGAACCGCTCTTCCCAGAGGCGGCGGTTTTCTTCGATCCAGTCGGCGGCCGCTTTCATCGCCTCGGGCTTGAGGCGGCAGACGCGGCTCTGCGCCCGCCGCTCGCGCGTAATGAGGTCGGCCGTCTCCAGCACGCGCAGGTGCTTGGAGATTGCCGGCTGCGAGATGTGGAACGGCTCGGCCAGCTCACCCACGGTGGCTTCGCCCAATGCCAGCCGCGCCAGAATGGCCCGGCGGGTAGGGTCGGCGAGGGCAGAAAAGGTGTGGTCGAGCTGTTGCATAACCGAGAAGTTATATAACCAATCGGATAAATGCAAGGGCTATTTTTCGGATTCTCTTTGTTCTCCAAAAGGTTGTAGAAATGGTACAGTTTCGCTCTTTGTTCTTGACAGAACAAGAACTCTAGTAGAACATTTCGGTCCAACTGGAGCAGGAGCGAGCGATGGCGTGGGCGAAGGACATCATGGCGGGGATCGGCCTCTTGGCATTCATCACCTGCTCGTTTGCGCTGGCAGGCATCGCGCAGGCCGCGTTCTCGTAACCGCCGCGACCAAGCTTCTGTGGATGAGGCGACGCGGGTGCCGCAAAGGCGCGCCGCGCGCCGCATAGTCGGACAATTCGATCGGAGAGAATCGCGTCCATGCCGGAGCCGCGAAAGCGCGCCAGTTTCGTCCACCTGCGGGTGAAGAGCGCCTATTCGCTGCTCGAGGGCGCCATCCGTCCGAAGGAATTGGCCAAGCTTGCCGTGTCGGCCGGAATGCCGGCCGTGGCGGTGACGGACGTCAACAATCTCTTCGGCGTCTACGAGATCAGCGAGACGCTGGCCAAAGCGGGTGTGCAGCCGATCGTCGGCTGTCTGATCGCCGTGGAGTTCGAGCCGCCAAAGGTCGGCGCCATGGTGCGGCAAGCGCCACCGCTGCTGCCCCTGCTGGTGCAGAACGATGTCGGCTACGGCAACCTCACCAAGCTGTTGTCCGCGGCGTACCTCTCGGTCGAGCCAGGCGATTATCCCCACATCACGCCGGAATTGTTGGCGTCGCACGCCGATGGCCTGATCGCACTCACGGGCGGCCCGGGCGGACCGCTGAACCGGTTGATCGGTGAAGGCCAACCCGAGGCTGCCGAACATTTGCTCGACAAGCTCTCCGTGCTTTTTGGCGACCGGCTGTACGTCGAACTGCAACGCCATGGTTTGGCGGAAGAGCGTGCAGCAGAAGACAAGCTGATCGATCTTGCCTATGCCAAGCGCCTGCCGCTCGTCGCCACCAACGATGTGCATTTCGGCACGGCCGACATGTACGAGGCGCATGACGCGCTGCTTTGCATCGCGGCGGGCACATTCGTGTCGCAACAGGACCGCAAGCGCCTCACCCGCGAGCACCGGTTCAAGACCGCGGAAGAGATGGCGGTGCAGTTCGCCGATCTTCCCGAAGCGATCGAGAACACCATCGAGATCGCCAGGCGCTGCGCTTTCCGCCCGAAGAAGCGCGCGCCCATCCTGCCGAAATTCGTGCCGGAGTCGGGCCGCGCACCGGCCGATGAGCTCCGCGTGCAGGCGGAGGAGGGGCTGGCACGCAGGCTGGCCGCGCACGGCACATTTGCCGACGAACAGGTCTATCGCGACCGGCTGAACTTCGAGCTGAACGTCATCATCGGCATGGATTTCCCCGGCTACTTCCTCATCGTGTCGGACTTCATGAAGTGGACGCGCGCGCATGGCATCCCGGTCGGCGTGCGCGGTTCCGGCGCCACGTCGCTCGTCGCCTGGTCGCTCGACATCACCAACCTCGATCCCATCCGGTTCGGCCTGCTGTTCGAGCGCTTCCTCAATCCGGAACGCATCTCGATGCCGGATTTCGACATCGATTTCTGCCAGGAGCGGCGCGACGAAGTGGTGCGCTACGTCCAGCACAAATACGGCGAGGATCGCGTCGCGCATATCATCGCGCTGGGTTCCTTGCAGGCGCGCGCCGCCGTGCGCGACACGGGCCGCGTGCTGCAGATGCCGCTGGGCCTCGTGGACCGTATCGCCAAGCTCATTCCCAACGTGCCGGGCAAATCCATCTCGCTGGATGAAGCGATCGAAGGCGAACCGCGGCTGCAGCAGATCCGCGAGGCGGAGCCTGCGACGGAGCAGCTGTTCTCCATCGTGTCGAAGATCGAGGGACTTTATCGCCACGCCTCGACCCATCCGGCCGGTGTGGTGATCGGCGACCGGCCGCTGGACGAGATCGTGCCGCTCTATCGCGATCCGCGCTCCGAAATGCCGGTGACGCAGTTCGATTATGAGGATGCGGAAAAGGCCGGCCTGGTGAAGTTCGATTTTCTCGGCCTGAAGACCCTCACGGTCATCGCGAAGGCAGAGGAACTGCTCAAACAGCGCGGCATCGAGCTCAACACGCAGAGCATCGATTTCGACGATCCCAAGACCTTCGACATGCTGGCGCGCGGCGAAAGCGTCGGCATCTTCCAGATGGAAGGCACGGGCATGCGCGATCTCATGCGCAAGCTGAAGCCCGACCACATCAACGATCTCGTCGCGCTGGTGGCGCTCTATCGGCCCGGCCCGATGGATTCGATCCCGAAATACATCGCGGTGAAGAGCGGCAAGGAGCCGGCGGAGTATCTGCACCCGCTGCTCGAGCCGATCCTGAAGGAAACCTACGGCGTCATGACGTATCAGGAAGACGTCATGAACATCGCGCGCGAGCTTGCAGGTTATTCGCTGGGCGAGGCCGATCTCCTGCGCCGCGCCATGGGCAAGAAGATCCATTCCGAAATGGTGGTGCACGAAGAGCGCTTCATCCGCGGCGCCAGCGAAAAGGGAATCCTCAAGGGTGTCGCGCAGCAGATCTTCGAGCTGGCAGCGAAATTCGCGGGCTACGGCTTCAACAAGGGCCACGCTGCCGCCTATGCGCAGGTCGCGTATCAGACCGCGTATCTGAAGGCGAATTATCCGGTCGAATTCCTCGCCGCGTCGATGACTCTCGACATCGGCAACACCGATCGGCTGAACGTGTTCAAGCAGGAGGCGTTGCGGCTCGGCATCCGTGTGGCGCCGCCGGACATCAATCGTTCGCAGGCCTATTTCGCCTGCGATGCGGGCGAGAATGTCATCTACTACGCGCTTGCGGCCGTGAAAGGTGTCGGCAAACAGGCGATGGAGCATGTGGTCGCTTTGCGCGAAGAAGGCGGGCCGTTCCGCTCCATCGCGGATTTCGCGCGCCGCATCGATCCCAAGCTCGTCAACAAGCGCGCGTTCGAGAGCCTGGCGCGCGCCGGCGCCTTCGATGCCCTCAACCGCAATCGCCGCCAGCTCGTGGATTCCGCCGACGCCATCCTGTCGGATGCCGCCCGCAATACGCATGAGCGCGAAGTGGGGCAAGTGTCGCTGTTCGGCGATGTCGCGACGCCGTCGGACGAATTGCGCCTGGCTCCGGTCAACGACTGGCTGCCGCACGAGCGCCTGAGCGAAGAGTTCAACGCCATCGGCTTCTATCTCTCGGGCCATCCGCTCGATGGCTATGCCGCGGCGCTGAAGCGGCTCGGCGCTTCCACCTTTGCCGAGATCCAGGAAGACCGCCGCCGCTCCGGATTCCGCGCCACGATTGCCGGCACCGTCATCCGCAAGCAGGAGCGGCGCGGCCGCAGCGGCGACGCCTACGCGTTCGTTTCGATGTCCGACACCACGGGCATGTTCGAGGTGATGATCTTCTCGGAAGTGCTGTCGGCGTCGCGGCCGTTCCTCGAGCCGGGAAAATCGGTACTGTTCACGGTGTCGGTCGACACGATCGACGATGAACTGAAACTGCGCGCGCTGGCGGCGCAGGACCTCGACGAGGCCGCGAAGACGGCCGGCGAGGGCTTGCGCATCATTCTTCAGGACGACCGGCCGCTTGGCGCCATCGCCGCGCAAATGCGCAACGGCGGCAAGGGCATCGTCACCATCGTGGTGCCGGCGAGCGAAGGGCGCGAGGTCGAGATCAAGCTGCCGCAGCGCCAGCAGGTGACGGCGCAGTTGAAGGCGGCGATCAAATCCTTCCCCGGGGTTGCGACGGTGGAGTCGGTTTGATGACGCCGTTCCGAGATTCTCAAATCCAGCGGTTCAAATCCGCAAGAATATTGCTTGTAAGAAGAGCTACCCGGGGAGGATCACACGGGCGAAGACAAAGGCGGAAAAGTGACCCGACTGGATTTCGAGATCACGGGCTCGTGGCAAGCTGACGCGCGATGGATTGGCGCGGCAAAGGCTGCCCAGCCCCTAGTAGGCGTTCTGTTTCTGGAACATGGCCAATCGACTGATTGGGCCAAGACTTCGCATCGAGCTTCGGAACTAGGATTGCAATGCGAAGTACTGATTGGCCGCCACAGCGGCAAAACTCACGTGAATTTTGCACTGGGAAATATTTCGGTCGGTTACTGGACTGATCCCGCCAATAATTCGCTTCCCGATATTCCGTCACCCATCCACGGCACCACAGGCGACCGAATTCGATTCACCAGGCTTGACGGAGTGCCGCCGATTTCATTGTCGGTCCTGTTGCTGGCGAGGTCCGACATTCGGTCGCTGCGAACGGGTCTCTGGACATTGCGGCAACCTCACCCTGATGCTCTATGGCAGCTTATCCGTCATGGCCGCACAGGTTCCTTCGCCAACAACAGTTGTCAAAGGTGATGTTGCCGTGAGACCTGCCCCGACCGGCGCGGCGTCCTAGGCGAAAGACGCGCGGATGAAGTGGGCGCTAACAGCTCACCAAAATTTCATGAGCCGGTCGCGCGGATTTTCCCTCGCCCCACGCCGCGAAATCATTAGAGTGCCGCCGCTATCGGGGCGCGCGGGGGCGCCGCCTTCGAGGGGTATCTCCATGAAAACGCGCACGCTGCTGATTGCCGCGACCTTCCTGTCAGTGACATCCGCATTCGGACAGTCGCTAACCGGGCCGCAGCCCATGCCGATGCCGCCGCAAATTCCCCCGCCGCGAGACATTGCCTATCCCGGCACCATCAGGCTGGCCGTCGATGCGACCGACACAACGCGCGGGATCTTCCGGGTCCACGAAACAATCCCGGTTCCGGCCAACACGAGCGATTTCATCCTGCTCTATCCGCAATGGATTCCGGGCGGCCACTCGCCAGGCGGCTCCATCAACAAGCTCGCCGGCCTCGTCATCAAGGCGAACGGACAGACGATCCCCTGGAAGCGCGACGTGGTGAACGTGTTCGCCTTTCACATCCCGGTGCCGAAAGGTGCGGCCAGCATCGATGCGGATTTCCAGTTCCTCTCCGCGACGGACAAGCCGCAGGGGCGCATCGTGATGACGCCCCAAATGCTGAGCCTGGAATGGATTTCCATGGCGCTCTATCCGGCGGGTTATTTCACGCGCCGCATCGTGTTCGCTGCGAGCGTGAAATTCCCCGCAGGCTGGCATTATGCCAGCGCGCTCGATCCGCAGGTCGGCCAGGGCAATGCCACGTTCAAGCCCGTGCCGTTCAACACGCTGGTGGATTCTCCGATGATCGCCGGCAAGAATTTCACGCGTGTCGATCTCGATCCCAGCGGCAAAACGCACAACCATCTCGACGTGATCGCGGACAGCCCGGACGATCTCAAGATGACGCCGCAGCAGATCGCGGTGCACCGCAATCTTGTCAGCCAGGCCTACAAGCTTTTCGACTCGCATCACTACGACCACTACGACTTCCTCTTCACGCTGTCGGAGCATCTGGGCGGCAACGGCCTCGAGCATCACCAGTCGAGCGAGGATGGCGTCGGTTCCAAGTACTTCACCCACTGGGACAAGATGGCCGCGACGCGCGATCTGCTCTCCCATGAATTCACGCACAGCTGGAACGGCAAATTCCGGCGGCCCGCCGATCTGTGGACGCCCAACTTCAACGTGCCGATGCGCGACAGCCTCTTATGGGTCTACGAAGGCCAGACGCAATTCTGGGGCTATGTGCTCGCGACGCGCTCAGGCCTGTGGTCGAAACAGATGGGTCTCGATGCCATTGCTGCCACCGCTGCCACCTACGCCCTGCGGCCGGGCCGACAGTGGCGCAATGTGCAGGACACAACCAACGATCCGATCATCGCGGAGCGCCGCCCCGCGCCATGGCGCAGCTGGCAGCGCAGCGAGGACTATTACAGCGAAGGGCTCCTCATCTGGCTGGAGGCCGACAGCCTGATCCGCCAGAAGACGAACAACCAGAAATCGATGGACGATTTTGCAAGAGCCTTCTTCGGCATCGACAATGGCAGTTATGTCACCGCCACCTACACGTTCGACGATGTGGTGAAGGCGCTCAATGGCGTCATGCCGTATGACTGGGCGACTTTCCTGCGAACGCGGCTGGACAAGACCGGCACCGATCCGTTGGGCGGCCTGAAGCAGGGCGGCTACAAGCTCACCTTCACCGACAAGCCGACCGACTACATCAAATCCGGCGAGATGGTGCGCAAGAACATCGATCTGCTTTTTTCGCTGGGCGTCATCCTCGACAAGAAGGGTGCGGCGACGGAAGTGATGTGGGACAGTCCCGCCGCGAAAGCCGGACTCACCGTCGGCACCGAAATCGTGGCGGTGAACGGCGGCACCTACGACGCCGACGATCTGAAGGATGCGATCACAGATGCAAAGACCGGCAAGGCGCCGATTGAGCTTCTCGTGAAGGATGACGACAAGTACCGAACGATCACCGTGAACTATCACGGCGGACTGCGGTATCCGCATCTGGAACGCTTGCCGAATACACCTGCGCTGCTGGACGACCTGCTGACGCCGAAGAAGTAGTGGCGCAAATCGAGTGCTGAGATCGATTCCAAATTCTCCAATTGTTTTTGGCGGGAGTCATTGGAGGCAATGTTCAGAGCACGAGTAACGGTGACCACTGCGGCGGCATTAGTGGCAGCCATAGCCGCAGTCCAAGCTCGCGGCACAAATGCTCCCCTGAAGCAGAATTGGCCTCTTTCTGAAGCTCGATACCAACTGCTTCGGCACGGTTGGAAACCGGTGAATGTCTCATCTCGTTTTCCTAACGGCAGAAAAGGAAACGAGTTCGGCTTAGCTCGGATACTTTATCGAGCTGGTTATCGCGAGGTGGATACCTGCTCTGAAGGACGCGCGTATTGTAATTTCAATTATCGACGAGGCAGGCGATGCCTTGTAATGACTACCGTCGGCGAGTTCTTCGATCCAGTCCGAGGAATCGAACCCCGGGTGGCGGGTTGGTCCCTTAGCTGTTCGTTTCAGCGGAGCGAAATAGGCTAAAGGGCAGCGACCGCTTTACCCAGCCGCTCCAGTCCGGTGCGGACACGCGCGGCGTCCTGCGCGAAGCAGATGCGCACGAAAGAGTCGCTGGCGCGATCATCTGGCGGTGCGAACGCAGAACCGGGCGCGACACCAACGCGCGCCTTGCGCACCAGATCGCTGGCGAAGCCGAGGCTGTCGGTCAGTCCATCGACATGCAGGAATCCGTAGAACGCTCCTGTCGGCGGAATCCAGCGGATGCGGTTCTGACCGTCGATGAACTGGCGCGTCACTTCGTAACCGGCGCGGCAGCGGTCGAGCAGTCTGTGCCGGAAATCATCGCCTTGTGCGGACAGCGCCGCCACCGCGCCCCATTGGGCAAAGGTCGTTGCACCGGTGTTCGTCGCCATGGCGAGCACCGCCATCTGGTCGGCCAGCTGTTGGGGATGGACCAGCCAGCCGATGCGCCAGCCGGTCATCGCCCACGGCTTGGAGAAACTGTTGATCACAAACACCGCGTCGTCAGGTTCGGCAACGCTCAGGAACGACGGCGCGTGTTCGCTGCCGTCGTAGACCAGGGTGCCATAGACCTCGTCGCTGATGATGGCGATGCCGCGCGCGCGGCAAAATTCCAACAGCGTGCGCTGCTCGTCGCGCGTCATCACCCATCCGGTCGGATTGCCCGGCGAGGCAACGAAGATCGCCTTGGTGCGCGCATCGCAGACGGCAAACAGCTTGTCAAAATCGAGATGCCAGCGCCGCGCGTTCCAGTCTTCGTCCAGCCGGCAGAAGCGGATCTGCGCGCCGGCGATCTGCGCCGACTGGAAGATGTTGGGCCACACGGGCGAGATGCACACGACGTTGTCGCCGGTCTCCACCACGCATTGCACGGCGATGCCCACCGCCAGCATGGCTGAACCGGGCACCGTGATGCGGTCGAGATCGATGTCGGCGCCGCAGGTCCGCTTGTGGTACCCGCGGATCGCCTCGCGCAGCTGCGGGATGCCGCGCGAGAAGGTGTAGAAGGTGAAGCCTTCATCCAGCGCCCGCTTGGCGGCATTCGAAATGAAGTCCGGCGTCACCAGGTCCGTCTCGCCGAACCACAGGGGCAGCAGGTCCTTTTCGCCCAGGCCGAGCAGGGCGACCTTGCCGATGCCGTTGTTCTCCAGGGCCAGAATGTCGGGGCGAATCGGCGAGATACGGGGCTGAATCTGGTGCATTTGTTGGTTTCCGACAGAGCCTTGCGCCGGTCAAGCCGGCTCCCTATAACCCCTGCCATTCCGCACGCGCAGGGTGGGTTCGTGGGGCGAGTTGCCTCATCCCCGTCCGGTGTCCTGCAGGAGCGTCCGCGAGAGCGGGAGCGACCGAACAGGACTCATACCCTCGCGTCAGGCTAACCGGAGAAGGAGACTGCATCACAATGGCATTGCCAGATTTCACCATGCGTCAGCTTCTGGAGGCGGGCGCCCATTTCGGCCATCGCACCCAGCGCTGGAATCCCAAGATGGCGCCGTACATTTACGGCTCCCGCAACGACATCCACATCATGGACCTGACGCAGACCGTTCCGCTGCTGCATCAGGCGCTGGTGGCGTTGCGTGACGTGGCGGCCAGCGGCGGGCGCATCCTGTTCGTCGGCACCAAGCGCCAGGCGCAGGAACCGATCGCGGCAGCGGCCAAGCGCTGCGCGCAGTACTACATGAACCAGCGCTGGCTCGGCGGCACGCTGACCAACTGGCAGACGATTTCGAATTCGATCAAGCGGCTGCGCAGCATCGAAGAGACGCTGAACTCGGCCCAGAGCTCGGGCCTCAAGAAGAAGGAACTGCTCGGCCTCCTGCGCGAGCGCGACAAGCTGGAGCGGTCGCTCGGCGGCATCCGCGAAATGGGCGGCCTGCCGAATATGCTGTTCGTGATCGACACGAACAAGGAAGAGATCGCGGTTGCCGAAGCGCAGAAGCTCGGCATCCCGGTCACGGCCATTCTGGATTCGAATTCGAATCCGGACGGTATTGCCTATCCGATTCCCGGCAACGACGACGCGGCCCGCGCGTTGGCGCTCTATTGCGACCTCGCGGCGCGCGCCATCATCGATGGCCTGTCGGAGAGCCAGATCGCGGCGGGCGTCGATGTCGGCGAATCCGAAGTGCTGCCGGACACGCGCAGTACGGTGACGGAAGTTGCGGAAGCCGGCGCACCGGCCTGACGGAGCAAGAACAATGGCGAATATCACGGCACCGATGGTGCGTGACCTGCGCGACAAGACCGGCGCGGGCATGATGGACTGCAAGGCCGCTCTCACCGAAACAAACGGCGATGTCGAAGCGGCGATCGATTGGCTGCGCAAGAAGGGCCTGTCCAAGGCCGCAAAAAAGGCCGGCCGCGTGGCGGCGGAAGGCCTGATCGGCGTTGCGGCGCGCGCAGATGCCGGCGCACTGGTCGAAGTGAACTCGGAAACCGACTTTGTGGCCCGCAACGACGAGTTCAAGACGTTCGTGAAGGACGCGGCTCGCCTTGGCCTCGAGGCGGATGGCGATGTCGAGAAGCTGCTGGCCATGCAGATGGGCACCGGCGCGTCCGTCGATGCAGTGCTGAAGGACCTTATCGCGAAAATCGGCGAGAACATGAGCGTGCGCCGCGCGGCGGCACTGGCCGTGTCGCCCGGAATCGTCGCGACCTATGTGCACAACATCGCCGCACCCGAACTCGGCAAGATCGGCGTGCTGGTCGGCATCAAGTCGACGGCCGATCAGGCGAAGCTGGCGGCACTCGGCAAGCAGGTCGCGATGCACGTCGCGGCGGCGGCGCCGCTGGCGCTGACGCCGGAGCATTTGTCGGCCGAAGTGGTCGAGCGCGAGAAGAATATCCAGCGCGATCTCGCTCGTCAGTCCGGCAAGCCGGAGAACGTCATCGAAAAGATGATGGAAGGCCGCATGCGCAAATTCTACGAGGACACGGTTCTGCTGGCGCAGAAATATCTCGGCCCGGGTGTCGAGGAAGATGTGACCGTCGGCAAGCTGGTCGAGAACGCGGCGAAGCAGTTCGGCACGCCGGTCGAGATCGTCGGGTTCGTGCGCTTCGCGGTCGGCGAAGGCATCGAGAAAACGAACGGCGATTTCGGCGACGAAGTCCGCCGGATGGCCGGCAACTAGCAAGGGCGCGGGAGTTCCGATGGCGAAATACTCCCGCATCCTTCTGAAGATCTCGGGCGAGGCGCTGATGGGCGCCCAGCCCTATGGGATCGACATCGGCACCGTCGAGCGCATCGCCGCCGACGTGAAGGACACCGTCGGTGCCGGCACGCAGGTCTGCCTCGTCATCGGCGGCGGCAACATCTTCCGTGGACTGGCCGGCGCTGCGAAGGGCATCGAACGCGCCACCGCGGACTACATGGGCATGCTGGCGACCGTGATGAACGCGCTCGCCATGCAGGCCACCCTCGAACGCATGGACGTTCCCACACGGGTCCAGTCGGCGATCCCGATGGACACCGTGTCGGAGCCCTATATCCGCCGCCGCGCCATCCGCCACATGGAGAAGGGGCGGGTGGTGATTTTCGCGGCCGGCACCGGCAATCCGTTCTTCACCACGGACACGGCGGCCGCCTTGCGCGCGGTCGAGATGAACTGCCAGGCCATGCTGAAGGGCACCCAGGTCGACGGCGTCTACAGCGCCGACCCCAAGAAGGACCGGACGGCCCAGCGTTACGAGACGCTTACCTATCAGGATGTCCTCGTCCGCAACCTCCAGGTCATGGACGCCTCGGCCGTGAGCCTTGCCCGCGAAAACCGTATTCCCATCATCGTCTTCTCGATTCATGATCGGGGGTCGCTGCCGGCCGTGCTGCAGGGGCAAGGCCGCTGCACCGTCATTGAGGAAACGCGATAAGCTCCCCCTTCAAGGAGGGATTCATGGATACCTACAGCAAGGATGAACTGAATCGCCGCATGAACGGCGCCGTGGGCACGCTCAAGTCGGAACTGGCCGGCCTGCGCACGGGCCGCGCGAGTTCCGCGCTGCTCGATCCGGTCAAGGTCGAGGCTTATGGCAACACCATGCCGATCAACCAGGTGGGGACGGTGGGCACGCCCGAGCCGCGGCTGTTAACCGTGCAGGTGTGGGACAAGGGTCTGGTGAAGGCGACGGACAAGGCGATCCGCGAGGCCGGTTTGGGCCTGAACCCGCAGATCGACGGGCAGCTGTTGCGCATCCCGATCCCCGAGTTGAACGAAGAGCGGCGCAAGGAGTTGGTAAAGCTTGCCCACAAATATGCCGAGCAGGGCCGCGTGGCGGTCCGCAACATCCGGCGCGACGGCATGGAAGCCCTGAAAAAGGCCGAAAAGGATCACAAGATCAGCCAGGATGAGCATCACCGTCATGGCGACGAACTCCAGAAGCTGACCGACGCCCACGTGAAGGACATCGATGCGGCGCTGCACGCCAAGGAACAGGAGATCATGCAGGTCTGATGGGTTCGTCTGCGGAGTGAGCGAGAGACTGTGAACGCGTTGCCGAAAATCCCGAGTTTGCCGCGCCACGTCGCCATCATCATGGATGGCAACGGCCGCTGGGCGAAGTGCCGGCGCCTGCCGCGCGCTGCGGGCCACATGGCCGGCGTTTCGGCGGCACGCAACATCGTGCGCACCGCTGTCGACATCGGTCTGGAGAATCTCACGCTTTATGCGTTCTCATCGGAAAACTGGAAACGTCCCGCGACCGAGATCAATCACCTGATGAACCTCTTCCGCTCCTACTTCCGCGACGATGTGGATGAACTCGTCGAACGCAATGTTCGCATGCGGGTGATCGGCAGCCGCGAACGATCCGCGCCGGATATTGTCGAGATGATCGAGGATGGCGAGTTTCGTACGGCCGCGAACACGGGCCTTCGTCTCACTTTTGCCTTCGACTATGGAAGCCAGGAAGAGATCGCGGCCGCGGCCCGCGAACTCGCGCTGGCCGCGGCGCGCGGCGAGATCGATCCCGCATCGATCACGCCCGCCAGTTTTTCCCAACATCTTTCGACGGCCGGCATTCCCGATCCCGATCTGCTCATCCGCACCAGCGGCGAGCGCCGCCTGAGCAATTTCCTGCTGTGGCAATCGGCCTATGCCGAACTCGTCTTCACGGAAACGCTGTGGCCGGATTTCAGCCGCACGGAATTTGTCGGGGCGCTGGAAGCCTATGCATTGCGCGACCGCCGCTTCGGCACGGTCGCACCGGATGCCGTCGCTTGAGCGGCGTGCGCGAAACTGCGGCGACTGCGCGCGCCGGCTCGCACAAGGCGCCGTTCTTTCAGAACAAGCTGAAGTTCTCCCGTGACTGGATCACGCGTCCGTTGTTCGGCGTGCTGCTCGCCGCCATTGCGATTGCGGCAACATGGTACGGCGGACCGTGGTTCGTTGCCTTTCTCGTGGTTGGCTGCGGAGCGGCGGCGCGCGAGTGGCATCGCATGTTCGCCAGGCGCGAGTTCTGGCTGCCGGCGGTCATCACCATCGCGGCAATCGCGGCAAGTCTGATCACCTGTCTCTTCTGGAATCAGAATGCGAACCAGCTTCTTCGGCTGGCACCGTATTTGGTCCTTTGGTCCGGCGCGATCGCACAATTGCCGGTCGCGGCGTTGCGCGGCGAGTCCGCGCTCGCCCATGCGGGGGGCGTACTTTACGTCGGCATTCCCGCGCTTGCCTTTCTGTTGCTCCGGCTGTCCGCGCCCCACGCGATCACGGTCGTGCTGATGCTGCTGCTGGCGATCTGGGCGACCGATACCGGCGCCCTGGTGACGGGCACGTTGATCGGCGGTCCCAAGCTTGCGCCGTCGTGGTCGCCGAACAAGACCTGGGCCGGATTTGTCGGAGGCCTTTGCATCGCGGGCGCCGTCACGGCTGGCGTTGCGCTGACCCTGCGATCGCAGGTGCTGGTCGCGCTCGCGTTCGGCCTGGCCATTTCGGTTGCGGCGCAAGCCGGTGACTTGTTCGAGTCGGTCGTCAAGCGGCGGTCGGGACGGAAGAACAGCGGCGGGCTCATCCCCGGCCATGGCGGCGTTCTCGATCGCATCGACTCCAGTCTGTTCGCGGCGCCGCTGGCCGCCATTCTCATTCTCGGATTCGGCTTTGATCCGTTGCCCGGAGTGACGGGCTGATGGCCGCTCAATCGCATCCGGCGGATTTGCAGCAGGTGCTGGCTCGCCGCATCACGGTGCTTGGCAGCACGGGCTCGGTCGGGACGAACACGCTCGACGTTGTCGCGCACGCGCGCGAGACCTTCGGCGAGGACTCCTATCCGCTCGATGCCATCACGGCGCAAAGCAATGTTGCGCTGCTGGCCGAACAGGCTTTGAAGTTCCGCCCGGCGCTTGCGGTGATCGGCGACGCGTCGCGGTACGGCGAACTTCGCGATCGTCTGCACGGCTCAGGCATCGAGATCGCCGCGGGCAGCGACGCCGTCGTGGCCGCCGCCGCCCGTCCTGCCGAGGCGACCATGCTGGCCATCGTTGGTGCCGCGGGAATTGCGCCGGCGCTTGCCGCCGTGAAGCGCGGCGGATTGATCGCGCTGGCCAACAAGGAGTGCGTCGTCGCGGCTGGCGATGTGTTCCGTGCCGCGATGCGCATGTCGAGCGCTACGATCATTCCGGTCGATTCCGAACACAATGCTGCATTTCAATTGCTCGACTTCGATCAGGCCCATGCGGTCGAGAAGGTCGTGCTCACCGCTTCAGGTGGCCCATTCCGCTCGTGGAAGAAGGACGACATGGCAAGCGTCACGCCGGAGCAGGCGGTGGCGCATCCCAACTGGGCGATGGGCGCCAAGATTTCGGTCGACAGTGCAACCTTGATGAACAAGGGACTCGAGCTGATCGAGGCGCATCATCTGTTTGGATTGCCGGCCGACAAGCTCGGCGTGATTGTGCATCCCCAATCGATCGTGCATTGCCTCGTCCATTATGCGGACGGCTCGACGCTGGCGCATGTGTCCGCGCCCGACATGCGCACGCCGATTGCCTATGCGCTGTCGTGGCCGCGGCGGATGGAATCGCCTTCACGGCGTCTTGATCTGGCAAGTCTCGGTGGACTGACCTTTGAAAACCCGGATACCGAACGGTTTCCCTGCCTTGCGATCGCGCAAGCTAGCTTGCGGACCGGAGGGCTGGCTCCTACCATCCTGAATGCGGCCAACGAGATCGCCGTTCATGCGTTTCTTGGCCGCAGGATCGGTTTTCTGGACATCGCGCGCGTTGTCGATCGTGCCTTGTCTGTGCCGAACATTCTCGATGGCACGCTGACGGATGTTGACGATGTCATGAGTCTCGATCGCCGCGCGCGCGAGGTTGCGAACGATGAAGTGGTACGGTTGGCCGCCTGACCGGCGTAAAGGAGTGCGAAGGTGAGCGTTCTTCACAATCTGATTGCCTGGGTTCCGCTGGGCCTGCCGGCGTTCGTGCTGGTGATCACCACCATCGTGTTCTTCCACGAGCTTGGACACTTTTCCGTCGCGCGGCTGTTCGGCGTGCGGATCGAGACGTTCTCCATCGGCTTCGGTCCGGCCATCGCAAAGTGGAAGGATCGCCAGGGCACGCAGTGGAAGATTTCGTGGATTCCGCTCGGCGGCTACGTGAAGTTCTTCGGCGACGCGACCGCGGCCAGCACGCCCGACCACGAACTGGAAGAGCGCATGACGCCGGAGGAGCGCGCCGTCGCGTTTCCCTGCAAGCCGCTCTATCAGCGCGTCCTGATCGTGGCGGCCGGACCGATTGCGAACTTTGTTCTTGCCATCGCAGTCTTCGCAGCGTTGTTCACCTTTGTCGGCCTGCCGTCGCCCGGAACCATCATTGGCGACATCACGCCGCATTCGGCTGCCGCGCAGGCGGGACTGCACACGGGCGACAAGATCACCGCCATCGACGGCAAGAAGGTCGCGAATTTCGACTCCATGCGCTCCCTGATTTGGCAGAAGAAGGGTGGAGCGGTGGATCTTTCGCTGCTTCGCAACGGACGCGCGTTGCACGTTTCCGCGGCGCCGCATGAGTTCCAGACCGTCAATCTGTTCGGCGATAAGGTTACGATCCGCGGTCTGGGCATTGCTCCGCTCAACGATCCCGCCAATTTCATCTACACGCGCGTGTCGCCGGTGCAGGCCGTGGAAATGGGCGCCGCTGAAACCTGGGCGCGAGTGGACCTCACGTTCCGCTACATCGGCCGCATCTTCACGGGACGTTCCAACGGCAGCCAGCTGCACGGCATTTTCGAGGTTGCGCAGGCGACCCGCCAGCAGGCGGCCAATGGACCGTACGACCTGATCTTTCTGATCGCTGTCCTTTCGGTAAGCATCGGACTGGTCAATCTTTTTCCAATTCCCGTACTCGACGGGGGGCATCTTCTGTACTATGGATGCGAGGCTGTTCTGGGCCGGCCGCTAGGGGTGCGGGCGCAGGATATTGGGTTTCGGCTGGGGTTGGCTGTGATCTTGGGGTTGTTCTTGTTCGCCACTTGGAACGATCTCGTCCGGCCCAATCTGTTCTGAAACATTTTTTTGCGCGCATGCGCCGGCGTAACTGCCGCGAGTTTGGGACGTGCGGATGAGTCTCATCGCCTCCATTTTCGGCCGGCGGAAACGCGCGGCTGCGGCGATGGCGACATTCGCTCTCACCTTTGTCGGATTGCAGCCAGCTGACGCGCAGCTTCAGAACCCACAGCCGTCCGCCGACACCACGACGGCCGCTCCGGCGCCGGCAGGCCCGACCGTGCGCGATATCCGTGTGCGCGGAACGCAGCGCATCGAGCCGGGCACGGTTCTCTCGTACCTCTCGATTCATCCCGGTGAGCCCTATAACGAGCAGGTGGTGGACCGCTCGTTGAAGAGCCTGTTCGCCACCGGCCTGTTTGCCGACGTCAAGATGAACTGGGACGGCGCAATTCTCACCGTCAACGTGGTCGAGAATCCGATCATCAACCAGATCGTATTCGAAGGTGAGAGCAAGGTCTCCGAGAAGGACCTCACCAAGGAGGTCCAGCTCAAGCCGCGGCAGGTTTTCACGCGCGCCAAGGTGCAGGGCGATGTGCAACGCATCATCGAGCTCTATCGCCGCAACGGCAAATTCGCGGCCACCGTCGATCCGCAGATCATTCAGCGGCCGCAGAACCGTGTCGACCTGATCTTCTCGATCAACGAAGGCCCGACCACCGGCGTGGCGCGCATCTCCTTCATCGGCAACCACGTCTTCGATGACAGCACGCTCAGAAGCCAGATCGCCACCGAAGAATCGGCGTGGTGGAAGTTCCTCTCCACCAACGACAACTACGACCCGGATCGTTTGGCGTTCGACCGCGAGCAACTCCGCCGGTTCTACCTGAAGAACGGTTATGCAGATTTCCGCGTGGTGTCCGCCGTGGCCGAACTGTCGCCGGATCGCGAGAGCTTCTACATCACCTTCACGGTCGATGAGGGCCCAGTCTACCGGATCAACAAGATCGTCATCAATTCCAAGATTCGTGAGTTGAGCGGTGCCAGTCTTCGGCCGCTTGTCCCCATCCAGGAAGGCAAGATCTACAATGCGGAGCTGGTCGACAAGTCGATCGACGCACTGACCAATGCCGCGGGCACGAAGGGCTACGCCTTTGCCGAGGTGCATCCGCGCATCGGCCGCAACCGGCAAAACCACACGATCGACATCATCTTCGATATCGAGCAGGGCTCGCGCGTCTATGTCGAGAAGATCAACATCACGGGCAACCAGCGAACCCTCGACAAGGTGATCCGCCGCGAGATGCGGCTTGTCGAGGGCGACGCGTTCAATCGCGTGCTGGTCGACCGTTCGCGCACCCGCATCCGCTCGCTCGGCATCTTCAAGGACGTCGACATCAAGCCGGTGCCCGGATCGCAGCCCGACAAGACCGTGCTGAACGTCAACGTCACCGAGCAATCCACCGGCCAGCTGGAACTGGGCGCCGGCTATTCGTCGGCCAGTTCGTTCGTTGGGCAGTTCAGCTACACGGAACGCAACCTGTTCGGCCGCGGCCAGTATCTGCGGCTCAGCATATCGGCTTCCACCATCAGCAAGGAAGGCCAGATCAGTTTCACGGAACCGTATTTCCTGGATCGTCCGCTGGCGGCCGGCTTCGACCTCTACAAGATCGAGACCGATTTCCAGCAGGCGTTCTATCGCAGTGATACGGATGCACTTTCGCTTCGAATGGGTTTCCCGACGTCGGAGTACGGCAGCGTCGGCCTGCGCTACAGCTATAGCGTCGAAACCATCGACCCGGCGGTCAACGCGCCGCAGGCCATCAAGCTCGCCGCCGGCACGGCGGAAACTTCGTCCGTCGGCTATACCTACGGCTACAACACGCTCGACGACCCCATTAAGCCGCGCCGCGGCCTGACGTTCAGCCTGTCGCAGGACGTCGCCGGACTCGGCGGATCGCTCAAATACCTGCGCAGTCAGGTTTCCTTCAGCTATCGCCAACCGATCCTGTGGGACGAGTTCGTGGCGACCCTGTCCGGCAATGCCGGCTATATCACCGGCTATGACGGCGAGCATGTCCGGCTGAACGAGCGCTTCTTCAAGGGTGGCGACAGCTTCCGCGGCTTTGCCGTTGCCGGTATCGGGCCGCGCGAGCTTCACGCCGGCCCGCAAGGCGCTATCGGCGGCGAGGCGTTCGCCATCGGCACGTTCGACCTGCGGCTGCCGGAATTCTTGCCTGCGGATTACGGGGTCAGTGCATCCTTGTTCACGGATTTCGGCACATTGGGCCACATCGAGAGCCAGCCCGGAATCCCAACCTGTACGGATTTACTTAACAAGCAAAGGAAGCCTTGCATCGTGGACAATCTGGCCTTACGCGCTTCTGCCGGCCTCGCCATCGGCTGGAAGTCGCCGTTCGGCCCGGTAGAGATCGATGTCGGCCTGCCGTTCCTCAGGGAGTCGTACGACAAGTCGCAATTGATCCGGTTCAGCACGGCAACAGGATTCTAGTTCATTCAATCCAGACAGATGGGACCATAAGACTATGAAATCTTTGACGATTGGCACTCGGGGAGTGCGCTATGCCGCAGTGATCGCCTTGTCGCTGCTTGCCGGCAGCACCGCAACAGTCATCGCCCAGCCCAAGCCGGGCAATCCGCCGCCGGCTGCACAGGCAGCCACGAAGGTTCTGGTGATCGACCGCAATGTCCTGCTTCGCGCCTCGAAGGCCGGCCAGAGCATTGTCAGCCAGATCACCGACTACCGGAACAAGGCGGAATCGGAATTCCGCGCCGAGGGTACGGCTCTGCAGAAGGAAGGCCAGGCGCTGCAACAGCAGATCGCCATTCTTGCGCCTGACGTGAAGGCGAAGAAGGTTCGCGATTTCCAGAACAAGCAGGCGGCGTTCCAGCGCAAGCTGGAGCAGCGTCAGAGCCTGATCCAGGGCGGCCTCTACCAGGCGCAGCAACAGGTGGAAGGCGCTCTGAAGCCGATCCTTCAGGGGATCATGCAGGAGCGCGGCGCCAATCTTCTGCTTGATCGCAGCGCTGTCGTGCTGGTGCCCAACGCACTCGACGTGACGGCCGTTGCCGTTCAGCGGCTCGACCAGAAGCTGCCCACCGTGAAGGTTCAGCTCGTCCCGCTGCCGCCGGGCCTGCAGCAGCAAATGGCGCAGCAGGGTCGCTAGGGGATCCCAAGCCGGGCGCGATGGCAGATCCTCGCTTCTACGACAATCGGGGTCCCATCGCGCTGTCGGATTTGTGCAGGCGCATCGGCGTCGAGCTTGCGGCCGGCGCCGATGGCTCGCGTGTCATTCGTGATGTCGCGAGCCTGGAAGGTGCGGGCGCCGATCATCTTGCATTCGCATCGGGCAGGAAGGCGACAAAGGCGTTGGCCGGCTCGCGCGCCGGCTTCTGCCTGGTGGATGACGATGAGCTCACGGCACGTGCGCCCTCCGGCACAATCCCCATTCGCTGTCCCAATGCGTCGCAGGCCTTCGCAATTGCCGCCGCGCTGTTTTATCCGGAGCATGGAGACCTAGCCTGGCAGCAGACATCGCCGGTCGATCCGTCTGCGCGGATCGGGCAGAAGGTCGATCTCGCGTATGGCGTTGTGATCGGTCCGCATGCCGAGATCGGCGACGGCACGCAGATCGGACCGAATACGGTAATCGGACGCGGCGTCTGTATCGGCCAGGATTGCGTGATCGGCGCCAACGTCACGATCAGCCACAGCTACATCGGCGATGGCGTTGCCATCCTGCCGGGCGCCCAGATCGGCCAGCCGGGATTCGGTTTCGCGTCCGGCCCGCGCGGCCACCAGAAGATTCCGCAGCTCGGCCGCGTCATCGTTCAGGACAAGGTGGAGATCGGCGCAAACACCACGATTGACCGTGGGGCCTTGGGAGACACGGTCATCGGCGAAGGCACGAAAATCGATAATCTGGTCCAGATCGGCCATAACAACCGCATCGGCCGGCACTGCATCATCGTGGCCCTGACAGGAATGTCCGGCAGTTGCGATATCGGGGATTTTGTTGTTCTTGGCGGCCAGGTCGGCCTCACGGACCATACGATCATCGGCGACGGTGCGCGGCTTGCCGCGCGTTCTGGGGCCCTCGGCACTTTGGCCGGAGGTCAGGATTACGGCGGCGTGCCAGCCGTTCCCATGCGCGAGTGGCGGCGCCAGGTCGCGGCAATTGCTATGCTGGGCCGCCGCCCCAAACGAGACAAGGATGGATAAGCAGACAAAGTCAGGCGATTTGGTCCTCTATGTGGATGACATCAAGAAGCTGATTCCGCATCGGGCGCCCTTCCTCTTCCTTGAGCGGCTGACCGACATCGTGCCCGGCGAGAGTGCGGTCGGCCACAAGGCCGTCTCGTTCAACGAGCCCCACTTCCAGGGACACTTCCCGGATTTTCCCGTGATGCCCGGCGTGCTGATCGTGGAAGCGATGGCGCAGGCCGCCGGCGCACTCGTCATGCACACGCTCGGTTTCGGCGGCCAGAAGCGCCTCGTCTATTTCATGACGATCGACAAGGCCAAGTTCCGCCGGCCGGTACGTCCAGGGGACATGTTGCGGATGCCGGTGAAGGCCATCAAACATCGCGGGCCGGTGTGGCGATTTGCCGGCGAAGCCTATGTCGGTGACGTCCTCGTCGCCGATGCCGAGTACAGCGCGATGATCGCAGATCAGGCAAGCCAATCCGATGCCGATTCATCCCACAGCCATCGTTGAAGACGGCGCGCGCCTCGCCGATGGCGTCGAGGTCGGGCCGTTCTGCATCGTAAGCAAGGATGCTGAGCTCGGCGAAGGCGTGCGGCTGCTGTCGCATGTCGTCATTGCCGGCAAGACGAAGATCGGCGCGCGCACCATCGTGCATCCGCATGCCGTGCTGGGTGGCGAAGCGCAGATCTTCAACAACAACGCGCCGCAAGCGCGGCTGGAAATCGGCAGCGGCAACGTGTTCCGCGAGGGCGTCTCGATCAGTCTCGGCAGCGCCAAGGGCCACAATCTCACGAAGATCGGCAACAATTGCTTCTTCATGGCCGGCTCGCATGTGGGCCACGACGGTGTGGTCGGCGACAACGTCACCTTGGCCAATGTCGTCTCCATTGCCGGGCATTGCGAGCTGGGCGACGGCGCCATTTTCGGCGGCGCCGCACAGATGCAGCAGTTCGGGCGCGTCGGCAAAGGTGCATTCGTCAGCGGACTTTCCGGTGTCGCGCGCGACATCATTCCCTACAGCATGGCGATCGGCCTGCATGCGCTGCATGGCGGCCTCAATCTCGTAGGCTTGCGCCGCCGCGGGCTGCCTCGCGAGCACATTCACGCCATGCGCGCCGCCTATCGCATGATCTTCTCCGAAGGCGCCAAGATCGCGGATGGTGCGCGCGCCGCCGCCGCAAGATGGCCGGACGTGCCGCAGGTCCTTGAGATGACGGATTTCATCCTGGCGCCCGCCAAGCGCGCCATCGCGCCGGCGCGCGACCGTTCGGCTGCGGACGAGTCCGAATGACAGGGCTCGGAATTATTGCCGGCGGCGGCGAATTGCCGATTGCCGTGGCCGATTGCGCCGCGAACGCGGGACGCCCGGTGTTCATCGCGGCGCTGAAGGGCATTGCCAGCGAGGACGTGCAGCGCTTCCCGCACGAATGGGTTTCCATCGGCGAAACCGGCAAGACGCTCAATCTGTTTCGCTCGCATGACTGCGGCGACATCCTGCTGGCCGGCAAGGTCTCGCGTCCGAAATGGAGCGACCTGAAGCTGGATGCCAAGAGCCTCAGCAAACTGCCGCAGGTGCTGGCGGCCGCACGCAAGGGCGACGATGTGCTTCTCCGAAGTGTCGTCAGCATTCTGGAGAGCGAAGGCTTTCGCGCCATCGGCGTGGTTGAGGCGGCGCCGGCATTGCTGGCCGACGCGGGTGTGCTGGGCAAGCGCAAGCCCTCGGACGAGGAGCGCGCCGATCTGGAGCTTGGCGTCCGTGTCGTGCGCACGCTCGGGCAGCTTGATGTCGGTCAGGCCGCGGCCGTGTGCAACGGTCTGGTGCTCACCGTCGAAGCGGCGGAAGGCACCGATGCCATGATCCGCCGGATCGGCGATCTGCCGGAAAACCTGCGCGGCACACCCGCCAACCGCCGCGGTGTGCTGGTGAAGGCGAAGAAGCCGGTGCAGGACGGCAAGACGGACCTCCCGGTGATCGGCGTCGCCACCATCGCCAACGCCGCATCCGTCGGACTTGCGGGTGTGGCGATTGAAGCTGGCGGCGCGATTATCCTCGACAAGAAGGCGGTGGCGGACGCGGCCGATCGCGCCGGTCTCTTCGTCATCGGCTTCTGATCGTGGTCTTGCCGCAGTCTCGCACCATCATGCTCGTGTGCGGCGAGCCGTCAGGCGATCAGCTTGGCGCGGAATTGATGGCCGCCCTGAAGCAGCTTTTGCCGGATGTGCGCATCGTCGGCGTCGGCGGCAGCGCCATGGCCGCGCAAGGTCTGCACTCGCTGTTTCCGCTCGATGCCACCGCCGTGATGGGCCTGCGCGAAGTGGTGCCGCGCATTCCGGAAATCCTGCGCCGGGTCCGCATCGCGTCGGACTTCGCGCTGGAGACGAAGCCGGATGCCGTCGTGTGCATCGACAGCCCGGATTTCACCCATCGCATCGCCCGGCGCACCCGCCGCCTCGATCCGTCGATTGCGACTGTGAATTACGTGGCGCCGCAGGTGTGGGCGTCGCGGCAGTATCGCGCGCGCAAGATGGCGAAGTATTTCGATCTGGTGCTGGCGCTGCTGCCGTTCGAAGCGGAGTTCTTCGAGCGGCACGGCCTGCATGCGAAATTCGTCGGCCACCCGGTGATCGAGCGCGCCGCAAAGATGGTGGGCGGGGCGGCGTTACGCGCCCGCCTGGGGATTGGCGAACGCGTTCCGCTGTTGGCCGTGCTGCCCGGCAGCCGGACCAGCGAAGTGCGTCCGCTTCTGCCGATCTTCCGCGACACGGTTGCCCGGCTGCGCCAGGCGATTCCCGATCTCGTCTGCATCCTGCCGGTCGTGCCGCATGTCGCCCCGATCGTGCGGTCGCTGACGCAAGCCTGGCCGGCGCCGCTCCACATCGTGGAAGGCGAGGCGGACAAGTTCGCGGCGTTCGATGCGGCCGGCGCAGCGCTCGCCGCATCCGGCACGGTGACGACCGAGCTCGCACTGTCCGGCACGCCGATGGTCGTCGCCTACAAGCTCGGCTGGCTGACCTATGCGCTGATGCGGCCGCTGATCAGCGTGCGCTATGCCACGCTGGTGAACCTCCTGCTCGACCGCGAAGCGGTGCCCGAATTCCTGCAAGCACGCTGCCGTGCCGACTTGATGGCGGAGTGCTTGCAGAACCTGTTGCGCGATCCTGAAGCGCGCGCGGCCCAACAAGCCGATCTGCGAGCGGCCGATGCGATGCTGGGGCAGGGCGGCGAGGCACCAAGCCTCAGAGCGGCCCGCGCGCTGATCGAGTTTGTCGGCGCGAGGCGTGGTTCCCGCCAAAAGTAAAATACGTCATCCCCGGGGCGCGCCGAAGGCGCGATCCCGGGGACCCATCGAGACACTCCCTCTATCGTACGCAGTTCCTACCAACTGACTCAGATGCCTGGTTGTTTCGGCCTAACGCACGCGCAATCATGCATCATGATCGCCCGCGACGATTCTGCGATGGCCAGCCAGCCCTACGGAACCATCTATATCGGCGTGACCAGCTCTCTTCCTTGGCGCGTTTATCAACATCGGGAGGGTCTCCTCCCCGGCTTCACCAAGAAATACAACGTGCATCGATTGGTCTGGTACGAACAGCATCAGACCATGATGGGCGCAATCAAACGCGAGAAGCAGCTGAAGAAGTACAAACGGGACTGGAAGATCAATCTGATCGTACGGGAGAATCCTCATGGGAGGACATCTACCCGGCCCTTATGTCTGGCAAGCGCACAATCACGCCGCAGCCGCCGGCGCCGCTTTGAATTATCAAGACGATGCTTCGCTGGCCGGTCCATGGGTGTCGCCGCATTTGCAGCGACGGCTCGCTACGTTATTTCGACAGCGGAATGGCTATCGGCAGTGTCGGGCGACGTAATACAATCGGCGCATGAAAATCCTGCTCATGTGGTGCCTTGTCTACCACGGTGTATGCTTTGAGGACTTCTCGGCCACGAACCATACACTCGCGGAGTTCACGTCTCGCAGAGCCTGTAACAGGGCACTCGCGCACCAAACGCCGCATCGTCACCGGAAACTTATGTGCGTGAGGGAGGCTCCGACCCCAACGCCAGCGCCCAGGTAATCATTGGACGCGAGAGCTGGGGTTGCAGGATACGTATTCCCGGACCTTCGCACCACGCCGCGCGATGCGTCCGGGTCCGCGCCGCTTTGAAGTTACCACGCTGTCGGCTGCCAACCGGCTGGATTCCGCGCGAAATCAGCGGCGAAAATAAATCCGGTTACCACTGCGGATCAGGCCTTAGACTCGCGCGGATGAAAATGAGCGATATCAGGTTCCTCCCCCCGCAAGCGGGGGGAGAATCAACGCGCCACGCATCGCGAAGCGGAAATCCGTAAACCGTTCGCGGAAAACAAAAAAGGCAGATGGGAGAGGGGGTGTCCGATTCTGCCGAACAAAACAAACAAATCGGAGTTTGCCGCCGAGCGTAGAAAACTCGAAAACAACCGATACCCCGAAAACAAATAGGAGTATGAGCGAAGCGCACGACCACAACATCTGTTTTCGAGCCGACGATCCGGTCAGTCAGCCAGCAAATTCGCGGCAGAATCGAAAAACGAATATCCGCTGTGGAATTCGCATGGCGAATTTCTGCCACGGTTTGAAAACGACCACCCCATCCGTGGTGGCCGTTTCAAAGTCAGACCCTGGAGCTCGGAAAGCTGCTCGATCAGCGCTTGTCGAGCGGAACGTAATCGCGCCGCCTCTCGCCGGTGTAGAGCTGGCGCGGGCGGCCGATCTTCTGCTGCGGGTCCTCGATCATCTCCTTCCATTGCGCGATCCAGCCGACGGTGCGGGCCAATGCGAACAGCGCGGTGAACATGCTGGTCGGGAAACCGAGCGCCCGGAGTGTGATGCCGGAGTAGAAATCGATGTTCGGGTACAGCTTCTTGGACACGAAATACTCGTCGTGCAGCGCGATGCGCTCGAGCTCCATAGCCACTTTGAGCAGCGGATCGTCGCCGTGGCCGACTTCCTCGAGCACAGCGTGCGTCTGAATCTGCATCGCCTTGGCGCGCGGATCGTAGTTCTTGTAGACGCGATGGCCGAAGCCCATCAGGCGGAAATTGTCGTTCGGATCCTTGGCGCGCTTGATGAATTCCGGAATGCGATCGACCGTGCCGATCTCTTCCAGCATTTTCAGCGCCGCCTCGTTGGCGCCGCCATGCGCCGGCCCCCACAGGCACGCGATGCCCGCCGCGATGCAGGCAAAGGGATTGGCGCCGGACGATCCGGCGAGGCGAACGGTCGAGGTCGAGGCGTTCTGCTCGTGATCGGCGTGCAGGATGAAGATGGTGTCCAGCGCCTTCGCCAGCACCGGGTTGACCTTGTACTCCTCGGCCGGCACGGCGAACGTCATGCGCAGGAAGTTCTCCGTGTAACCGAGATTGTTCAGCGGGTAGACGAAAGGCTGGCCCGTCGAATATTTGTACGCCATCGCCGCGATCGTCGGGATTTTCGCCACCAGCCGGTGGCTTGCGATCTCGCGCTGCTTGGGATCGTTGATGTCGGTGGAGTCGTGATAGAAAGCCGACAGGGCGCCGACGACGCCGCACATGATCGCCATCGGGTGCGCATCGCGGCGGAAGCCGTGGAAGAACGACGCGAGCTGCTCATGCACCATCGTGTGGTGCGAGATCGAGTGGTGGAATTTGGCCATCTCCTGCCGGCTCGGCAGCTTGCCGTAGAGCAGCAGGTAGCAGACCTCGAGGAAGTTCGAATGCTCGGCGAGGTCGTCGATCGAATAGCCGCGATAGAGCAGCACGCCGGCATCGCCGTCGATGAAGGTGATGTCGCTCTCGCAACTGGCGGTGGAGGTGAAGCCGGGGTCGTAGGTGAAGACGTTGGCGTCGCCGTAGAGCTTGCGGATATCAACGACGTTCGGCCCTTCGGTGCCCGCGTAGACCGGCAATTCGACGCTCTTGTTGTCATAGACGAGGGTGGCCGAACCGGCCGGGATCGCCTTGCTTTTCTTCATCTCCGAGGGTCCTTCGCTGGGCTCATTTTGCAGTGCAACATATTAGGCCAAAGAGGTTAACAGCGCCAACCGGATTTCGCCTGTTCCATCGCACTTTACGGGCCTGAATGGGCGGCGATCCGGGCCAGCGATTCCTCGCGGCCCAGGATAGCCAGGACCTCGAAAATGGGCGGCGAGACGGTCTTGCCGGTGATCGCGGCGCGGATCGGCTGGGCGACCTGGCCGAGCTTGAGATTGTGCTGTTCGGCATAGGCCCGGACGCGGGACTCGATGCCGGCCGCGGTCCAGTCGCCTTGAGAGATGATTGCCGCCAGTTCGGCCAGCAATTTGCGGCCGTCGGGGTTCAGGATTTTTTCGGCCTGGGCATCGAGCTGGCGCGAGCCGTCGTCGAACAGGAACTCGGCCGACTGGGTGAGCTCGACCAGAGTCTTGGCGCGCTCCTTCAATCCGGGCATGGCCGCCACGAGACGTTGCTTCGCCTTGTCGTCAAGCTGGCGCGGCGGCTGCAGGCGTCCGACGAAGGCCTCGACTTCTGCGGCCAACGCGTCGTCCTTCATCTCGCGGATATAGTGGCCGTTCAGATTGTCGAGCTTCTTGAAATCGAAGCGGGCAGGACTGCGGCCGATGTTGTCGAGGTTGAACCATTCGATGGCCTGCGCCGTGGGGATGATCTCGTCATTGCCGTGGCTCCAGCCGAGCCGCAGCAGGTAATTGCGCATCGCTTCCGGCAGATAGCCCATGTCGCGATAGGCATCGACGGCCAGCGCGCCGTGACGCTTGGACAGCTTGGCGCCATCGGGCCCATGAATGAGCGGCAGATGTCCATAGACCGGGACGGGCCAGTTCATGGCGTTGATGATCTGCAGCTGGCGCGCGGCGTTGTTCAGGTGATCGTCGCCGCGGATGATGTGAGTGACATCCATGTCGTAATCGTCCACCACGACCGCCAGCATGTAGGTCGGCGTGCCGTCGGAGCGCAGCAGGATCATGTCGTCGAGGTTTTCGTTGGCGAAGGTGACATCGCCCTGCACGACGTCGTGCACGATTGTCTCGCCGGTCTGCGGCGCCTTCAGGCGAATGACGAAGGGCGCACCGGGTGGCGCTTCCGAAGGATCGCGATCGCGCCAGCGGCCGTCGTAACGCATCGGCTTTCCGGCCGCGCGCTGCGCCGCACGCATCTCTTCCAGCTCCTGCGGCGTCGCGTAACAGCGGTAGGCCTGACCGGCGGCCAGCATCTGCTCGGCGATCTCGCGATGCCGGGCCGCGCGCGCGAACTGATAGATCTCGCCGCCGTCCCAATCGAGGCCGAGCCAGCGCATCCCGTCCAGGATGGCAGCGATGGCTTCGGGCGTGGAGCGTTGCCGGTCGGTATCTTCAATGCGCAACAGGAACTTGCCGCCGGTGTGGCGGGCGTAAAGCCAGTTGAACAGGGCGGTGCGCGCACCGCCGATGTGAAGATAACCGGTGGGTGAGGGCGCAAAGCGCAAGACGGGCTGCGTGATTTCGGGCATGATGAGTGTCTTCGGGGCCGGCTCGGCGTTTCTGGGCTGCAAGTGACGGCGAGGCTTCTACCAAACCGGGTCCCGTGGGGGTAGGTCCACCAATCGCGGTCAGACTGGGCGTGGAGCGGCTGCGGACGACGCATTGGCCGTCCGTGCTGCGTGACCTGTTGCCCGCGATCCTGGCCTGGCTTGTGCGCTGCGCATCCGCAGATCGCGACCGGCTGGTGCTGTGGCTGCCCGTCGCGTTCGGCACGGGCATCGCGCTCTACTTCGCGCTGCCGTTCGAGCCGTCAGGGACACTTGGATTTGCGTTCGCGGCCGCTGGCGTGCTGCTTGCTGCCGCCGCGCTCGGTACCGAGAGCACGGCACTACGCGCGGTCCTTGCCGGTGTGGCTGTTATCCTGATCGGCTTCGGCATGGCGAAACATCGCGCGGACTCGGTCGCGGCACCCGTGCTGCATCATCGGATGGCGGCTTCTCTGATCGATGCCCGGGTCGATTCGGTGGAGGTTCGCGACAAGGGTGTGCGCACCGTCCTCACAGCCGCAAGCATCGAGCGCTGGCGCGGACCGGCACTGCCCAAACGGGTTCGCATCTCCATCCGCAGCGGCGGCGACAATTTGAAGCCAGGCGACTGGATCGCCGTGAAGGCCGTGCTGATGCCGCCGCCCGATCCGGCGGAGCCCGGCGATTATGATTTCGGCCGTGCGGCCTTCTTCCGTCAGATTGGCGCCGTTGGATTTGCCTTCGGCAAACCGGCTTTCATTGCACCACGCTTCCAGCCGGGTTTCACCGATCGAATTTCGATTGCCATCGAATTGCTCCGCTGGCGCATGTCGGCGCGCATCCATTCGGTTTTGCCGGGCAGCACGGGCGCGATCGCAGCGGCTCTGATCACCGGCGACCGCGGCGGAATCTCGGATGAAGACGAAGCCGCCTTGCGCGACGCAGGCCTCGCCCATGTTCTCGCCATTGCCGGGCTGCACATGGCGCTTGTCGGGTTTGGCCTGTTCTGGATTGTGCGCGCACTGCTCGCGCTGTTTCCGCCGATTGCGCTGCGCTATCCGATCAAGAAATGGGCAGCTGTCGCGGCCCTTCTTGGCGCCGCGTTCTATCTCGTGATCAGCGGTGCTGCGACGCCGGCCACGCGCGCCTTCATCATGCTGGCCGTCATGCTGATCGCGATCCTGTTCGAGCGCCCTGCCATCTCCATGCGGTCGGTCGGTCTGGCGGCGGCCATCATCCTGGCCTTGCGGCCCGAAACGATCATCGAGCCGGGGTTTCAGATGTCGTTCGCAGCGGTCGCGGGACTGGTTGCGGTCGCCGAATGGGAACGCTCGCGGCAACGCGAGGCGGGAGAAACGCTGCCCTTTGGCGGCGCACGGCGATATTTGCGCGGCATTGCCACGACAAGCCTGGTCGGCAGTCTGGCGACTGCGCCCTATGCCGCGTTCCACTTCGATCGCGCGACGCATTATGCCGTGCTCGGCAATCTGGGCGCGATGCCGATCATGGGATTCATCACCATGCCTGCGGCCGCACTCGCCGTCATGCTGATGCCGTTCGGGCTCGACGCGTATCCGTTGCATGTCATGGGATGGGGCATCGAAGTGATGCTGGCCATCGGCCGGTGGGTCTCGGATCTCCCCGGCTCCATTTCTCCCGTCTCCGCATCGCCGATGAGTGCGTTGATTCTGCTCACGATCGGCGGGTTGTGGGTCCTGCTGTGGCGTGCGCGCTGGCGATGGCTGGGCCTGGCGTTCGTGTCAGCCGGCGGCGTTCTCATCCTTGCCGACAAGCCGCCCGACTTGCTGGTCTCACGCGACGGCGTCACGGTCGCGTTGCGGGAAGCAGATAACCGGCTGCATTTCCTGCGCGTGCCGGCGGACAAATACTCGGCGGAAGAATGGCTGAAGCGCGACGGCGATAACCGGTCCGTGCCAGACGCCATCTCGAGGACGGCCCGGTGCGATGTCTATGGCTGCATTTCGCAGGCGGCCGGACTGCGGATCGCGGCGCCCCGTCGCTCCGATGCGCTGGCGGAAGATTGCGCGAGCGCCGACATCGTCATCAGCGCCATTCCGACCCGGCATCACTGCGTGGGACCGAGACTCGTGATCGATCGCTTCGATGTTTCGCGAAACGGCTCGTACGCGATCTGGCTGGGAGACAAACTGACCGCCACGACGGCGCAAGATTCGCGCGGCAACCGCCCGTGGAGCGTGCCGTCGCCTCAGTACCGGCGGACGAGGCCGACCAGCTTGCCCTGGATGCGAACGCGGTCCGACCCGTAAAGCCGCGTTTCGTATGCCGGGTTCGCCGCTTCAAGGGCGATGGAATCGCCACGGCGACGCAACCGTTTCAAGGTCGCTTCCGCCTCGTCGACCAGCGCCACGACGATATCCCCGGTGTTCGCAGTATCGGTCTGCTGGATGATCACCGTGTCGCCATCGAGAATGCCCGCATTGATCATCGAATCGCCGGCGACTTCGAGCGCGTAGTGCTCGCCGCGGCTCAGCATGCTGGCAGGCACTGGGACTTCGCCGACCTTGTTTTGCAGGGCTTCGATCGGCGTGCCGGCTGCGATGCGGCCGAGGATCGCCACGCCGGCCGCGTTGGCATCTCCGTCGCTGCGGCGCGGGCTGCCGGCTGCACGCGAGTCGAGCACCGGAAGACGGAGCTCGCCGCGGGCGTTGCGGACCACCGGCGTGTGCATCTGGCGCTGCACCTGGCTGCGCGTGGTGGCGGGGCGCATGTCGGCCAAATTCTCGGGCAGCCGCACGATCTCGAGCGCACGGGCCCGCTTCTGCAGCCGCTTGATGAAGCCGCGCTCTTCGAGCGCCGTGATGAGCCGATGGATTCCCGACTTGGATTTCAGATCCAGCGCATCCTTCATCTCGTCGAAGGACGGCGGGATACCGGTCTCGCGCACCCGCTCGTGGATAAACATCAAAAGCTCATATTGCTTGCGAGTGAGCATATCGGTCTCCGACAAAGGCTTCGAACAAAGCCGCAACAATCCGCAATTGTTCTATGTAAGTTCCTTGACTCCGTCAACAGGCAATTTGACGTGCGATTTCAAACGGTTCGATTGGCCACGCGACTCGCGCCCCGTCAATCGAGGAGAATCACCTTTACCTTATCGCCCACGCTCGTAGCAGGCGCATGCGGCTGGCGAACGATCAGGGCATCGGCTTCCGCGAGCGCGCGCTGCATGGAGGAATCCTGCACGGGCAGGGGCTCGACCGATGTTTGCCCCGATGATCGGATGAGTCGCGCGCGGATGTAGTCCTGCCGGCTGTCATTGGCGGGAAGATCGGTGGCCAGCGGATATGCGCAGAGGTCCGGCTCGATGGTTTCGCCAAGCATCGCCGCGATGGCTGGCTTCAGGAATAGCAGCGCGCAAACGTATGAACTCACCGGATTGCCGGGCAAACCAAGCAGCGGTGTTCCATCGAGATGGCCGAAGATCAGCGGCTTTCCCGGCCGCATGGCGATCTTCCAGAAATCAAGCACGAATCCTTTCGGTCCCAGCGCCTTCTGCACCAGATCGTGGTCGCCGACCGAAGCGCCGCCCAGGGTGACGATCACGTCCGCATCCTTCGCGTGACTCGCGATGCCGGCGATGGAGTCGGCGCGATCGGGCAGAATGCCGATGTCGTGTGGGATCCCGCCCCACTTGTCCACCTGCGCACACAATCCGTACACGGAGGATGCCACGATGCCTCCGGGCCTGTGCGGTTCGCCCGGCCGGGAGAGTTCATCGCCGGTGGCCGCGATCAAGACGCGCGGTTTTCGATGCACCGGGACTTTGGCAATGTCGGCCGCGGCAAGCAGCGCGGTGTCGCGGGCGGAAAGCCGGTGCCCGGCGCGCAGGAGGGTGTCGCCTTGCTTGAAATCGAGGCCCGCGACGCGGATGTGCCTGTTCGGTTTTGGCGATTCCTTGATGAGTACGGTGCCACTGCCGGCTTCCGTGTCTTCCTGAATGACAATCGTGTCAGCGCCTTCTGGCACGACTCCGCCGGTGAAGATGCGCACGGCTTCGCCCTTCCCAACCCTTCCATCAAACGGATGACCGGCCGGCGCTGAGCCGATCACTTTGAGCGAAACCGGGACCGTCGCGGCATCGGCGGCGCGGACGGCGTATCCATCCATCGCGGACACTGGCGCAGGCGGTTGTGTCAACCGTGCCGTGGCATCTTTCGCGAGGATACGGCCGGCCGCATCCCCAATGCCGACCTGTTCAGCCGCAAGCGGTTTGAACGCCGCCACGACACGGGCAACGGCCTCGTCGACGGAGATCATGACCGCGGCGCGATGTAGGTGCCGCTCTTGCCGCCGGACTTCGACAGCAGGCGCACAGTCTCGACAACTGCTCCGCGATCGATTGCTTTCACCATGTCGTAGATGGTGAGCGCGGCGATGCTGGCCGCCGTGAGAGCCTCCATCTCAACGCCGGTCTGGCCGGTGGTTTTCACCGTCGCCAGAATGCGCAGCGCATGCCGTTCGGCGATCGGTTCGATCTCGATGCTGGCCTTGGACAATGCAATGGGATGGCACAGCGGGATGAGTTCGGATGTTTTTTTCGCGGCCATGATGCCGGCAATGCGGGCGACGGCACGCACGTCACCCTTCTTCGAATCCTCAGCCAATGCCGCAGCATAGGCCTCCGGCGACAGGACGATGATTGCCTCGGCAACGGCCTCGCGCATGCTGGCCGCCTTGTCCGAAACATCGACCATGCGCGCGGCGCCGTGCTGATCGAGGTGGGTGAGCTTGCTCATGCGCCGATCCTATCGCCGATCAGGGCCCGCGTCGCGGCTGCGACATCGGTCTGCCGCATCAGGCTCTCGCCGATCAGGAAGGTGGTGACGCCGATATCGGCAAGGCGGGCGAGGTCGTCGCGGGTGGAAAGCCCGCTTTCGGCCACGACGAGAACGTCGCCCGGAATCTTGGGCGCGAGCCTGAGAGTCACGTTCAGATCCGTCACGAAGGTGTTCAGGTCGCGGTTGTTGATGCCGATCATGTCGGCATTCATTGCAAGCGCCCGGTCCAGTTCTTGCTCGTCATGGACCTCGACCAGCACATCCATCTTCTGGCGGCGCGCGTGAGTCTTCAGCGTGCGTGCCGTCGTATCGTCCACCATCGCCAGAATGATAAGGACGCAATCCGCTTCGTTCATGCGCGCTTCGAGCATCTGCACAGGATCGAGCATGAAGTCCTTGCGCAGCGTGGGAAGCTTCGTCGCGGCACGCGCGGCTTTCAGATTCGCGAGCGATCCTCTGAACGAGGGTTCATCGGTCAGCACGGAGAGACAGGTCGCACCGCCGTCTTCGTAGGCCTTCGCCAGGGCCTGTGCATCGAAGTCGGCGCGGATGAGGCCTTTCGATGGCGACGCCTTCTTCACCTCGGCGATCAGGCCATAGCGGCCTTGTTCGCGCGCACGCAGAAGGGCGCCGCGGAAGCCGCGCACCGGACTTGCGTCGCTTGCCGCCGCCATCAGCGCTTCGCTGTCAATCTTCTTCAGCGCCGCCACCTCGTCGCGCTTATAGACCGCGATGTCGTCGAGGATGCTCATGCCGCCATCTTCGACGCCGCGACGACGCGCGCAAGCGCTTCCTCGGCGGCACCGGCATCGATGGCGTTTGTCGCGAGGGCGGCACCCGCGCGCAGGCTTTCAGCCTTGCCTGCGACCACCAGCGCTGCGCCGGAGTTCAGGAGGACGATATCGCGGAAAGCGCCGTGCGCGCCGCCCAGCAAAGCGACGATCACTGCCGCATTGTCGCTCGCATCGCCACCCCTGAGGTCGGCAAGCGTCGCGCGACGCGCGCCGATATCGTCCGGTTCGACATTGAACTCGGAGATCCGCCCGTCGCTCAGACTGGCGACATGGCTTGATGTCGTTGTCGTCAGTTCGTCAAGTCCATCGTCGCCGTGCACAACCCACGCCGCGTCCGTGCCCAGCGCCTTCAAGACATTCGCAATCGGCACGATCATCTCGCGCGCATAAACACCAATCAGCTGGCGGCGGACCCGCGCCGGATTGGCGATTGGCCCCAGCAGATTGAAGATCGTGCGGAAGCCGAGCGCGCGGCGCACCGCGGCGACATGCTTCATCGCCGGATGATAAGCGGGGGCGAACAGGAAACAGAAATTCGTTTCGCGCAGCATCTTCTCGGCCGCCGCCGGGGGAAGGTCGGTGCGCACGCCGAGTTGCTCCAGAACGTCAGCCGCGCCGGTTGGCGAGGAGATGCTGCGATTGCCGTGCTTGGCGACGGGAACGCCGCAAGCGGCAACCACAAAGGCGGCCGCCGTGGAGACGTTGAACGTGCCGTGGCCGTCGCCGCCCGTTCCGCAAACATCGATCGCGCCCGGCGGCGCGCTGATCGATGTCATGGCGTTGCGCATGGCGGTCGCCGCTCCAGTGATTTCATCGACCGTCGGCGAACGCTTCGCCAACGCAGTCAGGAACGCAGCGATGTCTGCTTCCGGAACCTGTCCAGACATGATGAATGCAAAAGCGGCGGCGGAGGCTTCGGCATCCAGCGCGTGGTCGTCCTGAACCTGTTTCAGGATCGCGGAAAAGCGGGCGGGGGAACTCATGCGCGCTTGCCGGCAAACTCGTGGGCGAGGTTCATGAAGTTCTGCAAAAGCGCGTGACCGTTCTCCGACGCGATGCTCTCGGGATGGAACTGTACGCCATAAACCGGGTGCGATTTGTGCATGATGCCCTGGATGACACCGTCGTCGCTCGTTGCCGTCACGTCGAGTTCCGGCGGCATCGAATCCGGCGCTATGGTCAGGGAATGATAGCGCGTCGCCTCGAAGTCGTTGTTCAGCCCACGGAACACGCCCTTGCCGGTGTGATGAATACGGGAAAGCTTGCCGTGCATCGGCTCGGGCGCGCGCACGACCTTGCCGCCATAAACCTGCCCGATCGCCTGATGGCCCAGGCACACGCCCAGGATCGGCACCGTGCCGTTCGCCCGTTCGATGAGATCGAGGCAAATGCCCGCCTCGTTCGGCGTGCATGGGCCCGGCGAAAGAACGATTGCTTCGGGCGCGAGCCCAAGGGCGTCGGAAACGCCCAGTTCGTCGTTGCGCTTGACGGTCACGTCCGCTCCCAGCTCCGCCAGATAGTGGAACAGGTTGTACGTAAAACTGTCGTAGTTATCGATCAGCAGAAGCATGCGGTTCTAATACAGTTTCATGAACGGATTTGCACGTGCTCGTGATTTGATCTGAGCCTGGGCCGAAGACGTAATGACGCCTCTTCGTCGGGGAGGATGACATGAAGTTTTCGCATTTTATCGCGGCTGCCTGCTTTCTGGCCGCCGCGACGCCGGCTCTTGCGGACAGGATCAAGGACAATTCGTTCGAGACACCGGCGTTGGCTTCGGGAGCGCAGCAGACCTTCAATATCGGCGACATGATCGGGCCGTGGACCGTGGTGGGTCAGGGCGATGTGACGCTGATCGGCCCGGACAACACGATCGACGGCCTGTCGTTGCAGGCCAAGAACGGAGCGCAATTCGTCAATCTCGCCGGCGACCAGCGCTTGAAATCCGGCATCGAGCAGACGTTCAGGACGGTTCCCGGCACGCAATATATCCTGTGGTTCCGCGTCGGCGCGATCGTGGACCGCAACCAGGGCTTCCGGCAGACCAGCACCGTGGACCTGTTCGTTGACGGCGAGGCGCGGGGCAACTTCAGCGTCTTCGCCAACGCGGACTCGAGCAAGGTCACATGGGCCAAGGTCGGCGCCGTCTTCACCGCCGAGAGCAACAAGACGACGGTCGATTTCTTCAACGGCGATGGTCCTGCCGGGGGGTTCTGCGGTCTCGACGCTCTGACAATGGCGGTCGATCAGGAACCGTAAGACGGCTCTCACTGTCCCTTGCGGGCGGATGAGGCATAGCGGACCGCTTCATCCGCCGCGGCCATCAAGGCCTTCGCCTTGTTCACGCTCTCCTGGTATTCGGCCTCCGGCACGCTGTCGGCGACCACGCCGCCGCCCGCCTGCACATACATTGTGCCTTCCTTGATCAGCGCGGTGCGCAGCACGATGCAGGTGTCCATCGTGCCGTTGGCGGCGAAATAGCCGACCGCGCCCGCATAGACAGCGCCGCGTTTTTCCTTTTCCAGCTCGTCGATGATCTGCATGGCGCGGATCTTCGGCGCACCGGATAGCGTGCCAGCCGGCAATCCGGCCATCAGCGCGTCCACGGCATCGAGGCCGTCGCGAATGTCGCCTTCCACGTCGGAGACGAGATGCATCACGTGACTGTAGCGCTCGATGAAGAAGCTGTCGGTGAGGTGCACGGTGCCAACCTTGGCGACACGTCCGACATCGTTGCGGCCGAGATCGACCAGCATCAGATGTTCAGCCCGCTCCTTCGGATCGTTCGTCAGCTCTTCGGCGAGCGCCTTGTCTTCCTCGGGCGTGGCACCTCTGCGGCGCGTGCCGGCAATGGGCCGGATCGTCACCTTGCCGTCGCGCAGGCGCACCAGGATTTCCGGACTCGATCCGACGATGGAGAACCCCGGAAAAGCGAGGTTGTAGAGGAATGGCGAGGGATTGAGCCGCCGCAGGGCGCGATACAGCGCAAACGGCGGTAAGGTGAAGGGGCGCGCGAAACGCTGGCTGGGCACGACCTGAAACACATCTCCGGCGCGGATGTATTCCTTCGCCCGCTCGACCATCGCGAGATATTCGTCGTGCGGTACGTTCGACCGCACCTGGCCGGCGCCGGTCGGCAGATCGTGGAGTTGCGGAGCGGCTGGCGGGGTGCGGGCAATGTCGTCGGTCACGTCGGTCAACCGCTCGCAGGCGCGCGCATAAGCGGCGCGCGCGTTCAGATCGGCTTGCGGCCACACTGGCGTCACTACCGTGATCTCGTCGCGCACATTGTCGAAGATGGCGGTGACGGTCGGGCGGATCAGGATGGCGTCGGGCAGCCCGAGCGAATCCGGCGGTGGATCGCCCAGTTTTTCGATCAGACGAACCATGTCGTAGCCGAGGTAGCCGAACAGACCGACCGCCATGGGCGGCAGGGAAGACGGCAACTCCATTCGCGTTGCCTTCACCAGAGCCCGGAGCGATTGCAGCGGCTTGTCGGCGAATTCCGCGGGCCCAAAATCCCCGCTGCTGCGCGCGTCGCAATTGATTTCCGCTCTTCCGTCGCGGCAGCGCCAGATCACGTCCGGCTTGATTCCGATAACGGAGTAGCGGCCGCGCGCCTCGCCGCCTTGAACGCTCTCAAGAAGGAATGCGTTGTCGCGACCTTCGCCGAGCTTGAGGAAGACGGAAACCGGTGTTTCCAGATCTGCGATGAGCTTCGCATAAACCGCTTGCGGCCTGCCGGATTCATAAGCGCGCGCGAAGCCCGCGAAATCCGGCTCGATGTTCATCCGCCTTCCTCGCCGCTGAAGCGATCCACGTTCTTCTGATTGATTGTGACGCCCTGCTTGTCGCGCGCGGCCGCGGCGACCGTCTGGGCCACGTCGGCGCCCGCCTGCCCGCCGACCTGGGTTGCGAACTGCTTCATGCGCATCTCGCTCACCACACCGGGCGGCGGATGACTGACGCCGGTTACCCGCGCGATGATGAAGCTGCTCCCGTCCGCCGTCGGACCGTACACCGCGTCACCTGCCGGCACGCTGAACACCTTCGCCAGAACCGGTGCCGGCAGCGGCCCTTCAATCGGCTGATCGACGAGTGGGCGGCGTATCGCGCCAGTCTTTAGAACTGTTGCGCCGGTTTGAGCGGCGATGGATGCCAGGCTCTTCTCCGATGTGGCGCTGGCGGCGAGCTCTCTCGCCTTTGCTTCCAGACGGCGTGCGATCTCCTGCTTCTGCCAGCTTTGCGTGGCTTCGGCGCGAACGGTGTTGAGTGGCTTCAATTCCGGCGGCCGTATCCCTTCCACCTTCACCACGAATGTCGTGCCCGATTTCGCAATGAACGGATCGCCTTCGTCACCGACATCCGCCTTGAACATCTGCTGGAGCAGTTCCGGATCGTCAGGGATTTGCGCTTTCGTTCCATCGGGTAGGTGGCCGGTCGCATCGATGGACGCGATGTGGCTGACATGCATGCCGACTTTTGCCGCGGCCTGCGCCAAGGTCCGGCCTCTGCTGCTTTCATCGATATACGCGTTGCCGAGATCGGCGATCTTGGCGCCGGCCAACTGACCGGCGATCTGTTTGCGCAGATCCTCCTTCACATCGTCGAAGCTCTTGCTCGATCCGGGCGTGATGTTGACGACATGAAGCAGCGCGTAGCCGACGGGCGCCTTGATCGGCTGAGTCACCCCACCTTCCTGGAGCGCGAACACCGCCGCGCCGCGTTCGGCCAGGTCTTCCTTCACCACCGTGCCAAGGCTCGCATCGGCTGCCGTCTTGCCCTGCTGCTTGATGAGATCTTCGAAGCTGGTGCCGGAATCGATCTTCGCGCGCGCCGATTTGGCGGCTGCTTCGGTCGGGAAGACGAGCTGTTCGACTTCGCGCTTCTCGGGAATGACGTATTGTGACTTCTGCGCCTCGTATTGCTGTTTCAGCTGATCGTCGGTGACTTTCACGCTACCCATCAGATCGTTCGGGCTGAGCCACGCGAAGGTGACGGTGCGATACTCCGGCGTCGAGAAGCGGCTCTTGTTTGCGGCGATGTAGGACTGCAGATCGGAATCGGTCGGAGTCGGCGCCGGGCCTGCCGCGCTTGCAGGCAGCGTGATGTATTCGGCAGCGCGCACTTCATTGAGATAGTTGAAGAGCGCTCGCGCGTAGCCGGCCGGAAGTTGCAGCCCGTCCGCAGTGGCGCTCAGGAATTGGGATCGGGTCAGTTGCGAGCGGATGAGATCGACGAAGCTCTGCTCGTTCTCGAAACCGGCCTGCACCAGCAATTGCGTGAAACGCTGATGGTCGAACGTCCCCAGCGGACCGGCAAAGGCGGGAATGGCCCGAATCCGCGAACTCACCTCCTGATCGCTGACGACGAGGCCGTAATGCCGCAAATAGGAGTCGATGGCGGTCTGGTCAATCAGGTCGTTCAGCGTCTGATTTGCATAGGCCTTTGCCTGCGCTGGCTTGATGGCGCCAAGCCGCGAGGCCTGCCGCGTCAGGTTCCGGTAGTCGCGCTGAAAGGACTCGATCGGGATCGGCTCGCCGCCGACGGTCGCAACGCTGGTGTCGGTACTGCCGCGGAAAATATCGGCGATGCCCCATATGACGAAGCTGATGACCACCGGGATGCCGATGATGGACACCCCGAGCCACGACTTCGTGTATTTGCGCATTTCCTGAAGCATGACGGACCCTTCGCCGCGAAAAGCGGCGGATCATAGGGGCTCGGACCGGCAAGGCAAACGCGAATTGATGGTCTGGCCGGTGACGATTCCGCGACCTCTTGTCGGGCCCCGGGTAGAGTGGCGGCTGGGCAAAGCCATGATTCTGTTCAGCGAGTATGCCGGTCAGCCAGTTGCAATGGTTTTCGATCCCGACTAGGCCAAGCTGACTTTTGACAGGAAATACCGGGCCCGGATGCGCCAGCTGATCGCCGGAAATTGGAAGATGAACGGCACGAGTGCCTCGCTCGCCGAAATCGAGGCGGTCTGTGGAAATCTCGCGCAAAAGCCGGCGTCCTGCGACGTGATGATCTGCCCGCCGGCAACCTTGATCGCCCTGGCCGTGTCGAGGGCGAAGGGACGCGTCGCAATCGGCGGACAGGATTGTCACGCCGAACCATCAGGCGCGTTCACCGGCGACATCAGTGCCGAGATGCTGAAGGATGCCGGGGCGTCGGCGGTGATCGTGGGACATTCCGAGCGACGTCAATATCACGCCGAGACGAGCGAGATCGTCGCCGCCAAGGCGAAGGCTGCATGGCGCGCGGGTCTTCTCGCGATCATCTGCATCGGCGAAACAGAAGCCCAGCGCGTGGCTGATCAGCACCTGGGCATTTGCCAGGATCAGCTTGCTGTCAGTGTGCCGGAAGGAGCCACGGCCCAAACGACGGTCATTGCCTACGAGCCTGTTTGGGCGATTGGCACCGGACGGACGGCGACCAACAAGGACATAGTCGATATGCACGCGCATATCCGGCGTTGCCTCGTGTCACGCTTCCAGGACGAGGGTCACCGGATGCGGATTCTGTATGGGGGATCCGTCAAGGCCTCAAATGCATCGGATATCCTGATGCAACCAGAAGTCGGCGGCGCGCTGGTCGGCGGTGCGAGCCTGCGGGCGGCGGACTTTGCCCCAATTTTCTTCGCAGCGCGCCCGCTGAGCTGACTGGCCCTACTGTTCCTTAACCTGCGCCGTCGCACACTTCGCGGCGGGGGGCCGATGTCACAGCTGTCGTACGAGACCGCCGTCACGCTTTTGTACGATCCGGTTACGGCGAACCGCGCCGTGACGCGGTCGGGCCTCTACAATCTTGGCTTTCGGAACGTGGAATGTGTGGGCGAGTTGGCCGCGCTCGAGAAAAGTATCCAGGATCCGCCGCCGCCCGATCTCGTGCTGTGCGAAATCCAGGACGCCGAGGCTGAACTTTGTCAGGTTATCCAGAACCTGCGCCGGGGAACGGGCGGCTACAATCCGTTTCTCGTGATCATTGTCACGACGTGGCAGAAGTCCGGCCCGGCCATCAAGCGCGTGATAGATTCAGGAGCCGACGATCTCCTGCTGAGGCCATTCTCGGCAACTGTTCTGGCCGACCGCATTCGCACCCATGTCGAGCGGCGCAAGGGCTTTGTCGTCACATCGGATTACATCGGCCCCGACCGGCGAGTTGCCTCGGCGCGGCCGTCAAACGCCGAGCTGTTTGACCCGCCGAATTCGCTGCGCATGAAGGTCAAGGACCGCATGACCGCAGACGAAGTGGCGGGCCGGCTGGATGTCGAGATCAAGCTGGCGCGGGATCGAGTGGTGCGCGAGAAACTGAAACGCGACGCATTCCAGATCTGTGTGCTGTGGCGATTGATGGAGGGGTCCAACCCGCAGGCGTCGCGTTACTCTGTCGATCAGGGCAAGTTCAAGGTGCTGGCCAGAAGCGTCGCCGGCCGCTGTGCCGGCACGGATTTTTCCGGTGCTGTCCCATGGTGCGAGGCTGCCGTGGCGGCAATGGAGGGCCTGGAGTTCGGCGTCGAACGGGGACCAGCCATGCAAATGCTTGGCCACGCCGCCATGAACCTCAATCAGGTTTTCACGCCAGGGCGCCCGAGTGCCGATTTGCTTTCCGAGATCGATGCGACCGTCGCTATCATCCACGCCCGGGATCAGGTCACGGTCACCGCTGTCTAGCTGGGTTTACTGCTCAAGAAGGCCGCATAAGTCTTCCCGCGGGCTTGCTGGCCGCGCCCGCCGTGTGACCTCATTGGATCGATACCCGGAAAAGTGGTACTGTAATTCAAGGCTGGGGCTCTCGAACGGGGACCCCAATGATCGTTAGAACGCTCGCTTTGTTGGCCACGCTTGGCCTCGCCGCTTCTGCGGCGGCCGCTCCCCTTCATACGACTGGTCCATTTGGGCCGAGCGGCATGATGCTGCTCGACGATGGACGACTCTCGATTGCCACTGAACCGCCGGAATTCTCACCGGTCGTCTCGCGCGAGCCGATCAACGGCCTTCTGGCGATCCTCAACAACCTCGCGACGCGGTACCCGAACGGCCTTTACTGGTCGCAGACCGGCACGTCCATTATTGGCCCCAATGCCATCAAAAACTTCCCGGAATATTGGCAGGGGGCCGCCTTCACACCTCCCAACGACGCGACGGTGACGCGGATCGATGTCGCAGTCGGCTATTCAGGCGGTGGTACCAACAGCATCGTCGTCAGTCTCAATGCTGATTCAAGTGGTGTGCCGGGAGCTGCGCTTCACACCTGGGGCGGCGTGACGATGCCGATCTTTGGGCAATGTTGCGGCGTCGCGACCGTCAAGGACAGCGCGGGCATCCCGCTCTCAGCCGGCCAGCAATACTGGATCGTCGTCCGAACCGGCAGCCACGACAAGGCAACCACGGCGGCATGGAATCCGAACGACACCGACCAGGTGGACAAGGCTACGGTCGCTGTATGGTGCTCGGCCGATCATGGCGGAACCTGCACAGCGAACGATACCTGGACGATCGAACACGGGATCGACTTTGCCTTTGCTGTGTACGGCAGATAGGGCCGAAAGCTGGCGTGCCGTGACCTGAGGACGAGCTGGACAGCCGCCAGTTGCGCCAACGCCTGCTTGTCATTATGTGAGGCCTTACGAAGTCCGGAGCCTCCATGCAGACCGTCCTGATTGTCATTCAATTGATCGTTTCCGTGGCCCTGATCGGCGTCGTGCTCCTCCAGCGGTCCGAGGGCGGCGCGCTCGGCATGGGAGGCGGTGGCGGCGGTCTGGGAAACCTGTTCAGCGCCCGGGGCGCGGCGGACACGCTCACGCGGACAACGGCGGTTCTGGCGACCCTGTTCTTTCTTACCAGCCTCGCGCTGACGCTGCTGGCGCTGCACGGCCGGCCGCAATCCCAGTCCATTCTCGACCAGCAGACCACGCCCGGCTCGACAGCGCCCGTCATTCCGGCCAACCGTCCTGCGCCACAGCCCGCAAAGCCCGCACAGCGGGCGCCTGCCGTTCCTTCGCCGCATTAACCGAAAGAGCCGCACGCCGGAGGATGCGCAGCAATCGTGCTCGCGCGCGCCTGAACAACGCATTTTCCGAAGTGAGTCGCGGTTCGGCGCGCAAGCCGTGGAAAAAAAGATTTTCCGCTTGAGTCGCAGGATGTGCGCAGTCTAGTTTGGCCTTCCATGGCGCGGTTGATCTTTATCACCGGCGGCGTGGTCTCCTCACTCGGGAAAGGTCTCGCCTCCGCGGCTCTCGGAGCCCTGTTGCAGGCGCGTGGCTACAAGGTGCGGCTTCGCAAGCTCGATCCCTATCTGAACGTCGATCCCGGAACGATGTCGCCGTTCCAGCACGGCGAAGTGTATGTGACGGACGACGGCGCCGAGACCGATCTCGATCTTGGCCACTATGAGCGCTTCACCGGCGTGCCGTCGTCCAAGTCCGACAACATCACGTCGGGGCGCATCTACAGCCGGGTGATCGAGAAGGAGCGTAAGGGCGAATATCTCGGCCGCACGGTGCAGGTGATCCCGCACGTCACCGACATGATCAAGGAATTCGTCATGTCCGGCGCGGACGATGTCGATTTCCTGCTCTGTGAGATCGGCGGCACGGTGGGCGACATCGAGGGCCTGCCGTTCTTCGAGGCCATCCGCCAGCTGGGCAACGAACTGGGTCGGGGGCACGCCTGTTTCGTGCACCTGACGCTCGTGCCCTATATCGAGACGGCCGGCGAGCTGAAGACCAAGCCGACCCAGCACTCGGTGAAGGAACTTCGCGGCATCGGCATCCAGCCCGACATTCTCCTGTGCCGTTCCCATCATCCGATCCCCGAGGATGAGCGGCGCAAGATCGCACTGTTCTGCAATGTGTCCCCGGCCTGTGTGATCCCCGGCCTCGACCTCTCCACCATCTACGAGGCGCCGGTCCGCTATCATGAGCAGGGCTTCGACACCCAGGTACTGAAAGTGTTCGGCATCGAGGATGCGCCCGAGCCCGATCTGTCGCGCTGGCAGTGGGTCGTCGACCGGGTGAAGAATCCGGAAGGTGAAGTGAAGATCGCCGTCGTGGGCAAGTACATGCAGGTGAAGGATTCGTACAAGTCGCTGTCCGAGGCGCTCACGCATGGCGGGCTCGCCAACAATGTCCGCGTCGACATGGAATGGATCGACAGCGAAGTCTTCGAGCGCGACGACGCGGCAAGCTTCCTGGAAAACGTGAACGGCATTCTGGTGCCGGGCGGATTCGGCGAGCGCGGCACCGAAGGCAAGATGAGCGCGGTGAAGTTCGCCCGCGAGCGCAACGTGCCGTTCTTCGGTATCTGCTACGGGTTGCACATGGCGGTGATCGAGGCGGCACGTGATCTCGCTGGTCTTGATGGGGCCGGTACCACGGAAATCGGCAAGCCGCGGCATCCGGTCATCGGGCTGATGACGGAATGGACCAAAGGCAACCAGGTCGAGACGCGCGAAGAGGGTGGCGATCTCGGCGGCACGATGCGCCTCGGTGCCTATCCGGCCATCCTGTCGCCCGGTAGCCGCGTCGCGGAAGTGTATGGGGCAAACGAGATCAGCGAGCGCCACCGGCACCGCTACGAAGTGAATGTCGGCTACACACGCCAGCTTGCCGAGCATGGACTGGTTGTTTCAGGCTGGTCACCCGATGGCCGTCTCCCGGAAATCATGGAGATCCCGGATCACCCGTGGTTCATCGGCGTGCAATTCCATCCGGAGTTGAAATCGCGTCCGTTTGCGCCGCACCCGCTGTTCTCGTCGTTCATCGCCGCCGCCGTGCACCAGAGCCGCCTGGTGTAGTTGAGTGTCTCGCGGCCGACAGTTGTGTGTGGATGGCTTGGGAGCCTCTGCGCGGAAATGTCGGAGTATTTCGTATTGAGCTTTCCCGAGCCGCGGGTCATGGTACGCACGGGCGTGACCGCGAGGCCTCCATTCGGTGTCTCTAGAGTTGGTTTGACGGCTTAGGCGAATCGGCCTCTGATTTTTTCTTGGCAAGCCTGTCGGGAGGCTCAAGCCTGTGATTAGTATCGCTAGACGATATTCGTGCATGATTCGCGGCGTGGCTCGCAATGGCTAGCAAGCGCGCTACAGCGAATCGGGATCTGGGTGACGGCGATTACCAGCGCCTCGCGCAGTTTCGTCACGCACTCAGACAGTTTCTCCACTTCAGCGACGAGGCGGCGCGCGAAGCCGGACTCAGTCCGCAGCAGTATCAGTTGCTGGTCCTTGTGCGTGGCTTCCCGTCCGGTGAAGTGCCGACGGTCGGAGCCGTCGCCAAGCGATTGATGATCAAGCACCACAGCGCTGTCGGTCTCGTCGACAGGCTGGAGGCGGAGAACCTGCTCAAGCGCTGTCGCGAAGACCGCGACGGCCGGCGAGTGACCCTGGTGCTGACGGAGAAGGCGGACGAAATCCTGTCCAGCCTGGTGAGCGCCCATCGGCGCGAGCTGCGGCGTCTCATGCCCCTGATGCGGCCGCTGGTCGCGGAACTCGGTCTCTCACACCGCGACTGAAGGAACTTCTTCTCGAATCGGGACTTATACACCTTACGTGGTGGTCTAAGGGCTGCGGGTGGCGGCAAATAAGGCAGATCAGGCGAAGTTGAGCGCTGGTGCAGAGCAAGGCAACTCCGCGGAGTTGGGGGCGCTGGTCGACCAGGTGACCGACTATGCCTTGTTCGGTCTCGATTCCGCAGGAATCATCACAGCGTGGAACGAGGGCAGCAGGGCCCTGTTCGGAATTTCCACGGCAGACGCGGTCGGACAGCCTTTCGCGCGCGTGTTCTCGGCCGTCGAACGCGCCAACGGGTTGCCTGACACGATCCTCGCCGAAGCCCGGGACCTTGGCCGTTACGAAGGCGAAAGCTTTCGTCAGCATACGGACGGGTCGGATTTCTGGTGCATTTGCTTTGTCACCGTCCTTCGCGGCCCGAATGGCGAGGTCGATGGGTATGTCTGCACCTTTCGCGATGCCACAGCGCGGCGTGCGGCCGCCGATGCGTTGCGAGAGAGCGAGCGGCAGTTTCGCCTGCTCGTTGCCGGCGTCACCGATTATGCGCTCTACATGCTCGACCCAAACGGGGTGATCACAAGCTGGAACGCCGGTGCCGAGCGCATCAAAGGCTACAAGGCCGATGAGATCATCGGTCATCATTATTCAAAGTTTTTCACCGCACCGGATCGCGAGAACGGCATCCCGCTTCGAGCGCTGTCGACCGCGTTGAAGGAAGGGCGATACGAGGCGGAAGGCTGGCGCGTCCGCAAGGACGGGACCCTCTTCTGGGCCAACGCCATCATCGACTCCATCCGCGACGAGCGGGGCAAGCTCATCGGCTTCGCGAAGATCACGCGCGACATCACTGAGCGCCGCGACGCGCAACTTGCGCTTCAGAAATCGCAGGAACAGCTGGCGCAATCGCAGAGGTTGGAGGCGCTGGGAATGCTGACCGGCGGCATTGCGCACGACTTCAACAATCTGCTGATGATTGTTGGTGGACAGACCCAGATCCTGAAGCGTCGCGCCGAGGATCAGAAGGATGTTCGCGCGCTTGAAGCCATCGAGATGGCGACCGCGACAGGCGCCAAACTGACCCGCCAGTTGCTCGCCTTTTCGCGGCGCCAGCCGCTGAACTCTGTCGTCGTCGATTTGCGCCAGCGCATCCCAGCTTGCAGGGAGCTTCTCGACACGACGCTGGGAGGTATTGTCGATCTCGATATCAAAGTCGACGACGACAGACTCTGGCCGGTCGAGGTGGACCCGGCGGAGTTGGAACTGGCACTCGTCAATCTTGCCGTGAATGCGCGGGACGCCATGCCGAGAGGCGGTAGGCTGACGGTCGCCGCGCACAATGAAGTGTTGCAGGGTCGCGACCCGGCCGTACCTCTGAAAGGGAATTTCGTCGCGCTTGTCGTGACCGATACCGGGATGGGAATCCCGCCCGAAGTCTTGCCCCGCATTTTCGAGCCGTTTTTCACCACGAAGCCGCTGGGCAAGGGCAGCGGTCTTGGTCTCTCCCAGGTTTATGGGTTCAGCACGCAATCCGGCGGCGGCGTCGTCGTGGAGAGCGACACCGGCCGCGGCACGACCGTGACGATGTATCTCCCGAGGGCGTCTGCCCCTGCGGCGACCACCGAAGCCCCGACGGCACAAATCTCCGGCGCCGGCAACGGCACCATTCTTGTCGTCGAGGATAACGCGGAAGTGGCCAAGGTCAGTTCGATGCTGCTCGAGCAGATCGGCTATTCCGTGATTGTTGCCGCGAACGCCGAGGCTGCCCTGGACGAGCTGCGAGACGACCGCAGGGTGGATCTCGTGTTCACTGATGTCGTGATGCCCGGCGAGATCAACGGCCTCAAGCTGGCGAACCTGATTCACGAACGTTATCCCGATCTGCCCATTCTGCTCACCACGGGATACAGCAACGCCGCTGAGATCGCCCACCGGCAGTTCCCGATCCTGCGCAAGCCCTATCAGGTCTCTGCCCTGGCGGATGCGGTCAACGCCGCAATCGCCACCAGCGCGAAGACATTACGCGAGTGAGACGCGGTTTCCGCTGTGGCGGATGACCTTGCCGGCAAGCTCGAGTTCCAGAATCGCGGTGAGAACCATCGCGGCCGGTACGCGGCACTGCCGCACCAGCTCGTCGATCTCGACCGGGCTGTAGGCCAGCAATTCGAGCAGTTGCGCACGAAGGCGCGTGTACTCAGCCTCTGCGCAATCATCAGGCGGCGTGGGTTTGGTGTCGGAGCCGGGTTCGCTGAAGTTGCGGCCGAGCATCGGGCCGAGTGCGCTCAGCACGTCCTCCGCCGATTGAATCAGCGTCGCACCTTCGCGGATGAGACGATTGGTGCCGTGCGCGCGCGGATCGAGCGGCGAGCCCGGCACGGCAAAAACCTCGCGTCCCTGTTCGAGGGCGTAGTTCGCCGTGATCAGCGAGCCCGACCCTTCCGCCGCTTCGACCACGATCACGCCGCGCGACAGTCCCGAGATGATGCGGTTGCGCCGCGGAAAGTGACGCGCTTGCGGGGTGGTGCCCAGCGGCATCTCCGAAACGATGGCGCCTTCGTTGCGCAGGCGCTCGTAGAGTTGTGCGTTCTCCGGAGGGTAGATGTTGTCCACACCGCCGGCGAGGACGGCAACCGTGCCGGTTGGCAAAGCGGCGTCGTGGGCGGCGGAGTCGATGCCACGCGCCATGCCGGAGACGATCACGAGGTCGGATTTGCCAAGGTCGATTGCCAGCGTCGCCGCAAACCTGCGCCCCAGTGCCGAGGCGTTGCGTGCGCCGACGATGGCGATCATTTCGCGCGCAAAGAGACCGGGATTGCCAAGCACCGAAATGAGGGGCGGCGGCGGATCGAGGGCCGCGAGGCCGCGAGGGAATTCCTGTTCGCACGAGGCGATCGTCCGGCCGCCAAGGTTCACCAGCGCGTCGAGCTCGTCTTCGGCTTCTTGAACCGAAGCGATTTCGAATTTCGTCGCGCCGCCGCGGTGCGCAAGCTTTGGGATGGCCTCCAGAGCGCGTGCCGCCGTGCCGAAGCGCGCGATCAGCGCGGCGAACGTGACCGGTCCGACATTCTGCGTGCGGGCGAGACGCAGCCAATCGCGGCGTTCGCGATCGGACAGGGGAGTCATGCCTTCGCCTTTTGACCGATGCGCGGCTCCTGGCCCTTGAGCAGGCGCGCGATGTTGGCCCGGTGGGAGAGGAAGATCAGAACGGCCAGCACGAACGCCGCGAGCGCGTAGAGCCGTTCACTGAAGATCGCGAAGTAGACCGGCGTGGCGGCCGCGGTCACCAGCGCTGCCAGCGAAGAGATGCGGAAGATCAGCGCCACAACCACCCAGGTCGCCAGGCTCAGCAGCGTCACTGGCCACGAGAAGGCAAAAAGCACGCCCGCAGCGGTGGCCACGCCCTTGCCGCCATGAAACTTCAGCCACACGGGAAACAGATGGCCGAGAAACGCGCCGATGCCGGCGACCACGGCAGCCTCGATGCCGAAGCGGCGCGCAAGCAGAACGGCCACCACGCCCTTGAGGGCGTCACAGATCACGGTGGCGCCGGCCGCCCAGTAATTGCCCGTGCGCAGCACATTCGTCGCGCCGGTGCTGCCGGAGCCGATCTTGCGCACATCGCCGGCGCCGGCAAGCCAGCCGAAGATCCATCCGAACGGGATCGATCCGAGCAGGTAGCCGCCAACGGCCGCGATCGCGAGCGTGAGTGCGGGACTCATGACGCCGCGCCGCGCGTGCGTGCCGCTCCGCGCACGTCGGCGATATCGGTTTCGCAATAGAAGCAGCGCAGCCGCGGCGGTTCAGAGGGCAGGGCGTAGAACTTGTTGGCGCTGTACTTGCCGTCGATCTCGTCATGCACGATGCAGTTCGGATTGGCGCAGGCGATTCCGTGGCCTGCGGGCGGCTCGACCAATTCTTCCTTCACTTTGCGGAAGCCGCCGGCGTAGTGCGCGAATTTCTTTTCGGACAGACCGAGCACGGTCGACAGAAGCGCCATGCGCACCGGCACCGCATAGGCCGCCTGCTGGAAGTAGGTCGCGCGCGCATCGCGGTCGACGTCGATGTGAAGTTCGTTGACGCGCGGCAGAGGATGCATCACCCGGGCGCGCGAGAATTTCTTGTCGTCCAGGAACTTCAGATCGATGCGCGGATAGGTCGACACTTCGTTGGCCGCGCGTTCGGCCTGGAAGCGCGTGACGTAGAGGACGTCGATGGGCTTGTCCTGATCGGCCTCGCTGACGACCGTGCCGGGAAATTCGTGGCGGAGCCGCCAGCGGACGTGCTCGGGCAGGCCCATGCCGGGCGCCGGCATCAGCACGATGCGCGAGCCGAAGCGGGCCAGCGCATAGACGAGCGAATGGATCGTGCGGCCGTGCTTCAGGTCGCCGGCGACAGCGACGTTGAGATTCTTCAGCGTGGCGTTTTCCCGACGGAGGGTGAAGAGATCGCCCAGCGTCTGCGTCGGATGCTCGTGCGCGCCGTCGCCGCCGTTGATGATGGGCACATGCGCATACTCGGCCGCAAGCCGAGCGGCGCCGTCGCGCTTGTGGCGCACCACGATGGCGTCGGCGTAGTTAGACAGCATGCGGACGGAATCCGCGAGGCTTTCGCCCTTGGCCGCCGAACTGGCATTCGGGTCGGCCGATGAAATGGTCTTGCCGCCGAGGCGCAGCATGGCGCTTTCAAACGAAAGACGCGTCCGCGTCGAGGGTTCGTAGAACAGGGTGGCGAGAAGGCGGCCTTGGCCGGCCTTGGTGCTCTTCGCGATGCGATAGGGAATGTCCTTGTCGCCGAGCCGCTTCAGATATTGCGACGCCAGCGCGAAAACATGTTCGACCTCGGGATTGGTGAGATCGTTGATCGACGTGACATGGCGGAGAGATCGCATCAAAGCGAGTTTTATAGGGACGCGTCCGCATTGCAGCAAGTCAGGTCAGACTTCTACACTGATTTCTTCCAGGTTCTTGCCGGCCGTTTCGGGCAGGAAGAGGATCGCGACGAGTGTCAGCGGCATTAGCGCCAGCGCAAACGAGACCGCGGGGCCGTGCGCGCCGAGCCAGTTGTAGAGCGGGCCTTCCAGCGCCAGGCCCACTGCCCCGCCGGAATACAAGACGCAATAGCGGATGCCGGAAACCGTCGCGCGATAGGCAGTCGGGAAGATCTCCACCGCATAGCCCGCCATCAGCGCATCCGACGCGAGATAGCCGAACACCGCCACGATCCAGCTGAGCGGCAGAACCCATCCGCCAATTCCGCTGAAGAAGACGGCATAGAATACGCCGCTCAGAGCTGCGGTGGTGAAGACCACGCGCTTGCGGCCGAGGCGATCGGAGAGCCGGCCCGCTGCGATGTTACCGGCTACCGAGATCAGCCCGCCACAGATGTAGAGCACGGTCACCTGGAGCGGCGCGTAATGATGCGTCTGCTGCAGGTATTTGGACATCAAAACGGTCGCCGGTCCAATGGCAAAGCCGAACGAGAAGAGCATCGCGCAAACTGCCACCAGACGTCCCGGATAGTCATGGACCAGATGGGAGAGTGCGTCCGTCATGCCGCGCCACTTCGAGCCCAACTCTTCGATCTCCTTGCGGCGGTTCTCGAAGCGTCCGGTTTCCGGCAGGAGGCGGCGATAAGACGCGAGGATCAGCAGCATTCCGCCACCGATGAAATAGAGCGCACGCCACCGGTAGGGGAGGAAGTTCACGGCGGCGAACGCGATGGATGCGATGCCCGCGCCGAACGAATAGATCGCGCCGAGGATTCCATTCGCCCAACCGCGCACGGCAGCGTCGATCTCCTCGACGATCACTACGACGCACAGAAGTTCCTCGCAGTAGCCGAACAGGCGCGCGAACACCTGAAGCCAGACGAACTGCGCGTAATCCTGCGCGAAGGATGTGGCGACCGTGAAGATCGCTTCGCCGAACACCGTGAACAGCAGCAATCGCCGGCGCCCGAACACATCGGCGCTCATCGCCAGAAGCAGGGCGGGGAAGGCCGCCAACCGGAACAGGCTGACCGTCGGGCCTGCCATGTCCTCTGGAATGTGAAGCGCTGCCTGAATCTGCGGCAGCGCGAGTCCGTAGATATTGAGGTCGTAGCCGCCGAACAGTAACGACAGGCCGAGCAGCAGGAAGATGCGCTCCTGCGTGCGCGGCAGCCTGATCTTCGGACGCGCGCCGGGCGGGAGCCACAGGAATCGTGCGAGCGGCTCGGCGGCCTCGCTCATCCGAGATTTCGCAAGGCTTCGAGTGCGCCCTGAAGGATGTACGCGGCCGCGACCTTGTCCACAACAGCCGCGCGGCGTTTGCG
>Ga0335085_10000918_pt1 | contig 71854 bp, 63 predicted proteins | sample Lox_Sample_45_FD_206712 | JGI IMG/M metagenome (GOLD analysis project Ga0335085, IMG submission 206712) | Soil microbial communities from Loxahatchee National Wildlife Refuge, Florida, United States - Lox_Sample_4.5 | ecosystem: Environmental > Terrestrial > Soil > Wetlands | place: USA... | reverse complement strand
GGGACAGTCGAGCGGATGGTTGATCAGCAAGAACTCCATGACCCCCTTCTGCGCCTGCACCGCCGCGGCGGAGTGGGTGTAGACCTTCATGCCTTCGGTGACCGGAGTGGCGCAGGCCGGCAGCGGCTTGGGCGCCTTCTCCACCTGGACCAGGCACATCCGGCAGTTGGCCGCGACCGACAGCTTCTTGTGATAGCAGAAGTGTGGAATGTAGATGTCGAGGCGCCTCGCCGCCTCGATGATCGTGGAGTTGGCGGGCACCTGGATGGGCTTGCCGTCGATCTCGATGTTCACCGTCGTCATATGCGTAGCGCTAGCCTCAGGCGTAGGCCGGCTGCTCCGCCAGGCAGCGCTTGTGCTCGATGTGGTACTGGAACTCCTGGCGGAAATGCTTGATGAAGCTCTTCACCGGCAGCGCGGCGGCATCGCCCAGCGCGCAGATGGTGCGCCCCGCGATGTTGTCGCTCACGGAAAGCAGCGTGTCCAGGTCCTCTTGCGTTCCCTTGCCGTGCTCGATGCGATCGACCATCCGGTACAGCCAGCCCGTGCCCTCGCGGCAGGGCGTGCATTGCCCGCAGGACTCCTCGTAGTAGAAGTAGGCGAGCCGCCGCAGCGCCCGCACCATGCAGGTGGTGTCGTCCATGCAGATGACGGCGCCGGAGCCGAGCATGGAGCCCGCCTTGGCGATGGAATCGTAGTCCATGTCGGTTTGCAGCATCAGCTCACCGGGCAGCACCGGCATGGACGACCCGCCCGGAACACAGGCTTTGAGCGGTCGGCCGCCGCGCATCCCGCCCGCCATTTCGAGCAGCTTCGCGAACGGCGTCCCCAACCGCACTTCGTAGTTGCCGGGGCGCTCCACATGCCCGCTGACGGAGAAGATCTTGGTGCCGCCGTTGTTCGGGCGGCCGAGGTTGAGGTAGGCGTCCCCGCCGTTCAGGATGATCCACGGTGCAGCAGCGAACGTTTCGGTGTTGTTGATGGTGGTGGGCTTGCCATACAGCCCGTAGCTCGCCGGGAATGGGGGCTTGAAGCGCGGCTGGCCGCGCTTGCCCTCGAGCGACTCGAGCAGCGCCGTCTCCTCGCCGCAGATATACGCGCCCCAGCCGTGATGCGCGTACAGATCGAAGCTGTACTGGGAGCCGAGAACGTTCTTCCCCAGGTAGCCGGCGGCGTAGGCCTCCTCCAGCGCCTGCTCGAAGCGCTCGAACACGTCCCAGATCTCGCCGTGGATGTAGTTGTAGCCGACACTGGTGCCCGTCGCATAGCCGGCGATCGCCATTCCCTCGATCACGATGTGCGGGTTGTAGCGCAGGATGTCCCGGTCCTTGAACGTCCCCGGCTCGCCTTCATCCGAGTTGCATACCAGGTACTTCTGGCCGGAATAGGCGCGCGGCATGAAGCTCCACTTGAGCCCGGTCGGGAAGCCGGCGCCGCCGCGCCCGCGCAGCGCGGACTTCTTAACCTCGGCGATCACCTGATCGGGCGGGATCTTCTCGTCCAGCAGCTTTCTGAGCGCCCGGTACCCGCCGCGCGCCTCGTAATCCTTCAGGCGCCAGTTGAGCCCGTCGAGCGCCTTGAGAATGATGGCGTCGGGCCCGTAGCTGTCCGGCGGGAACGGGGGATGGGATGTCCTCACTTCGGCAGCTCCGCGAGAAGACGGTCGATCTTGTCCGGCGTCATCTCGATCAGCATGGTCTTATCGTTGTGCAGCATCACCGGTGCATCGCCGCACGCGCCGAAGCACTCCCCCTGCTTGAGCGTGAACCTGCCGTCTGGCGTGGTCTCGCCCCAGCCCACGCCCAGGCGCTGCTTGAGGTGGTTGGCGGCCTCCGCGGCGCCGGACAGCGCGCAGGGCAGATTGGTGCAAACGCACAGCTTGTGTGTGCCCACCGGCTGCAGCTCGTACATCCCATAGAAGCTGGCGACTTCGTACACGGCGATCGCGGGCATGTCGAGGTAATCGGCGACGAAATCCATGGCCTCGGTGGGCACGTGGCCCAACTCGTCCTGCGCGATGGTGAGCGCTGCCATGACCGCGGACCGCCGCTGGTCCGCGGGGTATTTGGCGATCGCCCTGTCGATCTTCTGCAGCGATTCCGCGCTCAGCATCTTCAGCGCTCCCTCGAAGTGCCCACAGCATTGCCGGGCGACCGAGCCGACGCGGCGTCGAGCTTGGCGAGCGGAATGCGCGATGCGGGGCTGCTCACGGTCTCACCGCTTCACCGATCGACTTCGCCGAACACGATGTCCTGCGTGCCGATGATGGCCACCACGTCGGCCAGCATATGGCCCTTGGCCATCTCGTCTATGGCGGACAGGTGCGCAAATCCGGGCGCGCGGATCTTGAGGCGGTAGGGCTTGTTGGCGCCGTCGGAGATCAGGTAGATGCCGAACTCGCCCTTCGGATGCTCGACGACGGCATAGGCCTCGCCTTCCGGCACATGCATGCCTTCGGTGAACAGCTTGAAATGGTGGATGAGCTCTTCCATGTTCGCCTTCATGTCGGCGCGCGAAGGCGGTGCGATCTTATGGTTGTCCGTGATCACCGGCCCCGGGTTGCGGCGGAGCCACTCCACGCACTGCTTGACGATGCGGTTGCTCTGGCGCATTTCCTCGACCCGCACCAGGTAGCGGTCGTAACAGTCGCCATTGACTCCCACCGGGACATCGAAGTCGAGCCGGTCGTACACCTCATACGGCTGCTTCTTGCGCAGATCCCAGGCCACGCCCGAGCCGCGCAGCATCGGGCCCGTCATGCCGAGCGCCACAGCCCGCTCAGGCGCGACCACGCCGATGCCCACGGTGCGCTGCTTCCAGATCCGATTGTCGGTGAGCAACGTTTCGTACTCATCGACCAGCCGAGGAAAGCGATCGGTGAAGTCCTGGATGAAGTCCAGCACGCTGCCCTGGCGGTTTGCATTGAGCCGCTTCACATCCTCCGGGCTCCGCAGGGGCGACTCCTGGTACTGCGGCATGCGCTCCGGCAGATCCCGATACACGCCGCCCGGCCGATAGTAGGCCGCATGCAAGCGCGCACCCGACACCGCCTCGTAGCAGTCCATGAGGTCCTCGCGCTCGCGGAAGCAATACAAGAACACCGTCATGGCGCCGATATCCAGACCATGCGCGCCTAGCCAGAGCAGATGGTTCAGGATCCGCGTGATCTCGTCGAACATCACGCGAATGTAGCGGGCGCGGATCGGCACCTCTACGCCGAGCAACCGCTCGATCGCCAGGCAGTAGGCGTGCTCGTTGCACATCATGGACACGTAGTCGAGCCGATCCATGTAGGGCAGCGCCTGGATGAAGGTCCTGTGCTCGGCCAGCTTCTCGGTCGCCCGATGCAGCAGTCCGATATGGGGATCGGCGCGCTGGATCACTTCGCCATCGAGCTCCAGCACGAGTCGCAACACCCCATGCGCCGCCGGGTGCTGCGGGCCAAAGTTGAGCGTGTAATTCCTGATCTCTGCCATGACCTTACCGCTTCGCGCGCCCGCTCGCCCGCTCCGAGGCCAGACAGCGCAGCTCGATCCCGGTGCGGGCTAACGTGCGCCGGGCGCAAGCGAGCGCGTGGAGGGAATTGCAAGTCTCGAGCATCGATGTCAACGCGCGCTTGCCGGCAATCAACGCTTATCCCCGGCGTCCGCGTAATGCTCCTCGCGGACCACGCGCGGCACGATCTCGCGCGCCTCTATGGTGACCGGCTGGTAGATGACGCGCTGCTCGTCGGGGTCATAGCGCATCTCCACGTTGCCCGAGATCGGGAAGTCCTTGCGGAAAGGGTGCCCGACAAACCCATAGTCGGTGAGGATGCGCCGCAGATCGGGATGGCCGACGAACACGATGCCGAACAGATCGAACGCCTCGCGCTCGTACCAGCTGGCCGAAGGCCAGACCTCGACCACGGAGTCCAATACCGGGAACTCATCGCTTTGCGGGAAGACCCGCACCCGCACGCGCCGGTTGAAGCTGATCGAGAGGAGATGATAGACGACTGCGAAGCGAGGGCCTTGGCGTGCTCCTTCCCGATAATGCAGGTAGTCCACGCCGCACAGGTCGCTCAACTGCTCGAAGCGCAACTGCGGAACGTCGCGCAGGTCACGCGCGGCGCCGAGCAGGTGGGCCGGCGTCACCGTGACCGTGATCTCCCCGAACGCTTGGGCCAGGTCGACCAGCCGGCCGGCCAAGCATCCCTGCAGCGTGCTGTGAAGATCGTCGAGGCGCGTCGTCATCGAGGCTCAGCGCGCGATCGTGTTGGTGCGACGGATCTTGTTCTGCAGCTGGATGATTCCGTACAGAAGCGCCTCTGCGGTCGGCGGGCAGCCGGGAACGTAGATATCGACCGGAACGATGCGGTCGCAGCCGCGCACGACCGAATACGAGTAGTGGTAATAGCCACCGCCGTTGGCGCAGGAGCCCATGGAGATGACCCAGCGCGGTTCGGCCATCTGGTCGTACACCTTGCGCAGCGCGGGCGCCATCTTGTTGCACAGGGTGCCGGCCACGATCATGACGTCGGACTGGCGCGGGCTGGCGCGGAACACGATGCCGAAGCGGTCCAGGTCGTAACGCGCCGCTCCGGCATGCATCATCTCGACCGCGCAGCACGCCAGCCCGAAGGTCATCGGCCAAAGCGAACCGGTCCGCGTCCAGTTGATGACGTTGTCCAGGGTCGTCGTGACGAACCCCTTCTGCGCGATGCCTTCGATGCTCATGACAGAATCCCGCCTTGCTCGGTCACGGCGCACACGGGACGCCCAAGCGAAACCGCTACTCCCATTCGAGCGCGCCTTTCTTCCACTCGTAGATGAATCCCACGACCAGGATACCGAGGAAGATCAGCATCGAAACGAACCCGAACAGCCCGATCTCGCGCAGGACGATGGCCCAAGGGAAGAGGAACGCAATCTCCAGATCGAACAGGATGAACAGGATGGCCACGAGGTAATAGCGTACGTCGAATTTCATGCGCGCATCTTCGAACGCCTCGAAGCCGCATTCGTAGGGGGAGAGCTTCTCGGGATCCGGGCGGTGCACACCCAGCAGGCGGCTCGCACCCTCACCGAGCAGCGGGAGCGCGACGCCGATCGCGAGCCCGACGCAGATGAACAGCAGGATCGGAAAATATTCGCTTAACATAGTCGATCCGGGGTCCACTCCCAAGAGGGACCTGCCCTCATGCGTGATGCGCGGCGGGCGCGCCCATCCAGGCGCGCGCCGTCACTGTCCCCTCCGCGATGCGCTCGTCCATCCCGAGCGCATCTTGATCGATCCGCTGGTGCCGATGGTGAGACTCGAACTCACACGGCTTTCGCCACCGCCCCCTCAAGACGGCGTGTCTACCAATTTCACCACATCGGCGTCCCTGCAACCGTTGCCTTACCCGCTGGCTCAGACTCGGGCGCACACCGGCTACTTGGGGATGTCCTTGGCTTTCGAGCCGGTGTCCGCCGGCGGCGCGACCGGCTTTTGCGCGGCTGCCGGCGCCGGAGTCGCGGGCTGCTCGACCTTGGGCGCCTCCATCACGCTCCCCGCCTGCGGTTTGTGCCCGACGACATAGGTCAGGCTCATGCTGGTCAGGAAAAACACGGCGGCCAAGATGGCCGTGGTGCGGCTCAGGAAGTTCGCGGAGCCTGAAGCACCGAACAGGCTTCCGGAGGCACCGCTGCCGAACGCGGCTCCCATATCCGCGCCCTTGCCGTGCTGAAGCAGCACCAGCCCGACCAGGCCCACAGCCGCGAGCACGTGCACCAATAGGATGAGGATCTGAATCATAGCCTTCTCGCCTCCGCCGGGGTCATCGATCCGCCGCTCGGCAGATTGCAACGAACTCGCCGGCGATCAGCGATGCCCCGCCGATCAAGCCGCCATCGATGTCCGGCATCTCAAATAGCTCCGCCGCGTTCGACATCTTTACACTGCCTCCGTAAAGAATCGGCAGCGCTGCCGCGACGGCAGCGTCTTGCGCGGCAACCTTCCCGCGAAGGAACGCATGGACGGCCTGGGCCTGAGCCGGCGTGGCGGTCTGCCCGGTCCCGATGGCCCAGACCGGCTCGTACGCGATTACCCCGCCTGCGAGTGCTGTTACTCCGAACTTCGCTGCGACCGCATTAATCTGACTCTCCACAACGCGTTCGGTTTCGCCGGCCGCGCGCTGCGCCCATGTCTCGCCAACACACAAGATCGGCGTCAGACCCGCGTCGAGCGCCGCCCTGTACTTGAGCGCGACCGTATCGCTGTCCTCGCCGTAAAGTGAGCGCCGCTCGGAGTGCCCGACGATCACGTAAGTGCAGCCGAACTCGCGCAGCATGGAACCGGAGACCTCCCCGGTAAACGCGCCCTTCGGATGCTGGCTGAGGTTCTGCGCCCCCCAGGCGATCCGGCTGCCTGCGAGGACACTCTGCACCTGGGCCAGGTACGGAAACGGTACGCAAACCGCCTGCTTGGATCGCGAGAGGTCGGCTACGCCGGGCATCAGCTCGCCCAGAAGCTTCGCGTTGTCTGAAAGAGCGCCGTGCATCTTCCAGTTCCCCGCGACCAGCTTCACCCGCATTTCGATGCCTGACCGAGCCGTGTCTGGCCGGCGACCTGTACAAAAAACCGACGAATGTTACTCTGCCCGCCCGGCCGGGTCAATTTCCGGCGGTGCAGCATCCGCCTTCAGCTTGCGACGCCGTTGCCCGCGACCGCCTCACGGAAGGAAGCGCAACGGCCCGATTCGCGGCGGCGCGAGCCCGGGATCGGCCCCGGCCCGCAGCCGACGAAGCGCTATGGCGGTCGCATGGGGATCCATGCCGGGCGCAGCCCGGTCCGGCCACGCTCAACGCGCTGAACTTGTGGAACGCCCAGCTTAGGCTGCACCGACACAGCACCGGCGGTTCGGGTCAGCCGAAGGTTGGCGTGATGGAGGGGCTCCGGCCGTGCTCGACGCACTTAACATGCGCACAGCGCACGTTGGCCTCCGCCGTTACAGTAGCGTCCACTTCGCTACCCGAAGCGTCCGGTAATGTAATCTTCGGTGGCCTTCTGCTTGGGCTTGATGAAGATCGTGTCGGTGCTGTCGAACTCGATCATCTCGCCGAGGTACATGTACGCGGTGAAGTCGGAGACGCGCGCCGCCTGCTGCATGTTGTGGGTCACGATGACGATCGTGTATTCCTTGGCCAGTTCGGACACCAGCTCTTCGACCTTCGCGGTCGAGATCGGATCCAGCGCCGAGGTCGGTTCGTCGAGCAGCAGCACCTCGGGCTTGACCGCGATGCCACGGGCGATGCACAGCCGCTGCTGCTGCCCGCCGGACAGGCTCAACCCGCTTTGAGGAAGTATGTCCTTCACCTCCTCCCATAGTGCGGCCTTGCGCAACGCCCACTCGACGCGGTCCTCCATCTGCGCTTTGGACAGTCGCTCGTACAAGCGCACACCGAACGCGATATTGTCGTGGATGGACATGGGGAACGGCGTCGGCTTCTGGAACACCATGCCTACCTTGGCGCGCAGCAGGTTCACGTCCTGGGTCTTGTCCAGGATGTTCTCGCCGTTGAGCAGGATCTCGCCTTCGGCACGCTGCCGGGGATACAGGTCGAACATCCGATTGAACGTGCGCAGCAGCGTGGACTTGCCGCACCCCGATGGGCCGATGAACGCGGTGACCTTCTTCTCCGGGATCTCGAGGCCGATGTTCTTCAGGCCCTGGAAGTCGCCATAAAAGAAGTTCAGGCCGCGGATCTGGATCTTGGGTGCGGCGTAAGCTGCTTTCGTTGCGGTCGGCTCTGGCATGTCCATTGGTGTCGCGGGACCGAGGCGAGAATGGCTCAGCTTAGCATCCTCTGCCGTGCGAGCGCGCGGGCGGTGATAGACAGGATCAGGACACTGAAGGTGATGAGCAGCGCACCCACCCAGGCCAACTGCTCCCAGTCCCCATATGGGCTCATGGCGAACTGAAAGATCACCACCGGCAGATTGGCAATCGGGCCATTGAGGTTTGAGCTCCAGAATTGGTTGTTGAGCGCGGTGAACAGCAGAGGTGCGGTCTCACCGCTGATCCGCGCGACGGCCAGCAGAATCCCGGTGATCACACCGGCACGGGAAGCACGCAGCGTCACCATCCAGATGATCTTCCACTTCGGCGCTCCCAGCGCCGCGGCCGCCTCGCGCAGGCTGTTTGGCACCAGCGCCAACATGGTATCGGTGGCCCGCACCACCACGGGAACCGCGATCAGCGCCAGTGCGAAAGACCCCGCCCACCCCGAGAAGTGCTTCACGCGCGCCACATATACGGCGTAGATGAACAGGCCCAGGACGATGCTGGGCGCCGAAAGCAGGATGTCGTTCACGAAGCGCGTAACCGGCGCAAGCCAGCCGCGATGCCCGTACTCGGCCAAGTAGATCCCGGCGAGCACGCCGGTGGGAGTGGCGATGAGCGTGCCGACACCCACCATCAGGACACTGCCGGTGATGGCGTTCAGCAGGCCCCCCGCCTCCCCCGGCGGGGGCGTGAGCCGGATGAACACGGAGAGCTTCAGCGCACCGATTCCCTTGACGAGCAGCACGCTGAGGATCCAGGCCAGCACCGCCAGCCCGAGCGCCATGGCGAGCAGCGCCAGGGTCAGACCGACACGATTTGCGAGCACTCGCTTTTGGTAAAGCTGCATGTGCACCCCTGCGGTCAGGTACGGGCGCCTTCGGCCTTCGCCACCTTCAGCAGCAGCAGCTTGGCCGCGGTCAAGACGATCAGCGTGATCACGAACAGCAGAAGCCCCAGCGCGATCAACGCCGAGGCGTGCATGTCGCTGTGCGCCTCCGCGAACTCGTTCGCGAGGCTGGACGCGATGCTGTTGCCCGGACTGAAGAGCGACCAGCTGAGCTGGTAGGCGTTGCCGATCACAAAGGTCACCGCCATGGTCTCCCCGAGGGCGCGGCCCAGGCCGAGCATGATGCCGCCCACCACGCCGGCCTTGGTGTACGGCAGCACCACATGCCAGACCACCTCCCACGTCGTGCTCCCCAGAGCGTAGGCGGATTCCTTGAGGATCGCCGGCACCAGCAAGAACACATCACGCATCACGGCAGCGATAAAGGGAATGACCATGAATGCGAGGATGATGCCCGCGGTCAGGATGCCGATGCCCATCGGCGGTCCTTGGAACAGCGCACCGACCAACGGAATCGGGCCCAACACTTCATGCAGCACCGGTTGCACATATTGGGCGAAGGCCGGCGCGAAGATGAATAGTCCCCACATGCCGTAGATGATGCTGGGGACGGCGGCCAGCAGCTCGACCAGTATGCCCAATGGCGTCCGGAGCGAGACGGGGCACAGCTCGGTCAGGAACAGCGCGATGCCGAAGCTGAGCGGAATGGCGATGAGCAGTGCGATCGCCGAAGTCGCTACCGTCCCATAGATCGGTACCAGCCCTCCGAACTGCTCGGTAACCGGGTTCCACTCCCGATCGAGGATGAATCCCAGGCCGAATTTTTGGAACGCGGGCGCGGCCCCTAGAGCCAGCGAGACGATGATCGCGGTCAGGAAGGCCAGTACCAGAAGCGCGAACAGCTGCGTGATGTACTGAAACAGCTTGTCCTCGCGCGCGAGGCGCAGCGACGTTCGGTATTGCGCCTGCGACTCGGCTCCTCGGTCGAGTGAAGCCAATCCCTCCTCCCAAGGCGACAACTCTACCTCAGTTCGCGTTTGCATGGCACCCTCGAAACGCAGACCGCGCCCTGGTCAGCGCGGTCTGCATGGAGCTCGTCGAGCCGGCGTGGCAGCCCCCAGGCCCCGTCACTTCCAGATCGCTTGTCCGGACGCGGTCTTGACCTGGGAGCGCCAAGTGTTCTCCATCAGGCGCACCACTGAAGCCGGGAGGGGAACGTAGTCGAGATCGGACGCCATCCTGCCGCCGCTCTTGAAGGCCCAGGAGAAGAACTTCAGGACCTCGGTTGTCTTGGCGGCGTCAGCCGGCACCCTGTAGATCAGGATGAAGCTCGCTCCGGCGATCGGCCAGCTCTTCGCGCCCGGCTGTTCGGTGAGCACCTGGTAGAACCCCAGGGCCGTTTCCCATCTGGCATTGGCCGCCGCGGCCGCGAAGGTGTCCTCGTCCGGCTGAACCCACTGCCCACCACGGTTCTTCAACTGCGTGTGCGCCATCTTGTTCTTCTTGGCGTATGCATACTCGACGTAGCCGATCGCGCCCTTGATGCGCTGCACGTAGGCGGCCACCCCTTCATTGCCTTTGCCGCCCACGCCGGTGGGCCAGGCAACGGACGTGCTTTCACCGACCTTGCTGCGCCACTCGCTGCTGACGTGCGACAGGTAGCTGGTGAAGAGGAACGTAGTGCCGGACCCGTCGGCGCGGCGCACCACCGTGATCGCCGTCATGGGAAGCTTGAGATCGGGATTCAGGGACGCGATGGCGGGATCGTTCCAGTTTGCGATCTTGCCGAGGTAGATGTCGGCCAGCACGCCACCCGTCAACCTGAGTTGCCCCGGACTCACCCCGTCGAGGTTGACCACCGGCACGACCCCGCCGATGATCGCCGGAAACTGCAGTAAGCCGTCCTTGTCCAGCTCTTCCTGCTGCAGCGGCATGTCCGAGGCGCCGAAGTCGACCGTCTTCGCCCGGATCTGCTTGATCCCGCCACCGGACCCGATCGATTGGTAATTGAGGCCGACGCCGGCCTGCGCCTTGTACGCGTCGGCCCACTTGGCATAGATCGGATAGGGGAACGTCGCGCCCGCCCCGGTGAGATCGGTGCCGGAAGCGATCCCGGTTAACGCGAAACTGCCAGCGGCAGCGACTCTAATCAGTAGGCTTGGCATCCGGCAGCGCTCCTGATTGTTGTGTGGAATGCGGTCAGAGCGAGGATGAAGTCTAGCGGTGGCCTGTGACCAATCTGTGACATGCCGACAGGTGCGAGCCGCACGCCTCGCCTGCGCGGTCCGCTCAACGCGCCCCGAGGCGGTTGTGCGGCAGGATCTCTACACGCTGCCCGAACTCACGTCGGTCAGGCCATTCAGGGCGGCAACCGCGCCGCGGCGAAGGCGCTGCCCGCTCAGGCGGCCCGGGCCAGACGCCGAATGGTTCCGGCGATCTCTTCGGCCAGCTCCTTGACCAGGTCTACCGATTCGCCCTCGACCATGACGCGGATCACCGGCTCCGTCCCGGAGGGCCGCAACAGCACACGACCGCGCCCCTGCAGCCGCGCCTCGGCTTGGCGGACGGCCGCTTGGACATGCGGCTCCTGGCGCGGGTCCTGACCGCGTTCTACCCTCACGTTGACCAGAACCTGCGGGTACAGAGTGAGGTCCGTGGTGAACTGCGCCAGCGACTTGGCGCTCGCCCGCAGCGCGTGCAAGACCTGGAGCGCGGAGACGATCCCGTCGCCTGTGGTGTGCTTGTCGAGACAGATGATGTGGCCGGAGTTCTCCCCGCCGAGCTGCCAGCCGACCTCGTGCAGCTTTTCGAGCACGTAGCGGTCGCCCACTCGCGCGCGCGCAAACGAAATCCCGCAACCCTCCAGCGCTCGTTCCAACCCCAGATTGGTCATGAGCGTGCCGGCGACCCCGCCGCGCAGAGTGCCGGTCTGTTGGCGGTGCCGCGCGATGACGTACAGCAACTGGTCGCCGTCGTAGACGGTGCCCTCCCGATCGGCCATGACCACCCGATCGCCGTCTCCATCGAGCGCGATCCCGAGGTCGGCCTGCGCTTCACGCACCGTCTCGGTGAGCGCCTGCGGATGAGTGGCCCCGCAGTCGCGGTTGATGTTGAGCCCGTCGGGCTGGTTGCCGATCGCGACAACGTCGGCCCCCAGCTCGTGGAACACGTGGGGCGCGACGTGGTAGCTCGCTCCGTGCGCGCAATCGACTACGATCTTCAGCCCACGCAGGTCGAGGTCGGTGGGAAAGGTGCTCTTGCAGAACTCGATGTAGCGGCCGGGGGCGTCGTTCAAGCGCCGCGCCTTGCCGAGCGCGGCCGATGGGGCGGTGACGATGGCATCCTCCAGCCGCTGCTCGATCTGCTGCTCCAGCGCGTCGGGCAGCTTGTCCCCGTTGAAGGAGAAAAACTTGATGCCGTTGTCCTCGAACGGATTGTGCGAGGCGCTGATCACGACACCCGCCTGCAGGCGCAGCGCGCGCGTGAGGTAGGCCACCGCGGGGGTAGGAAGCGGACCGCTCAAGTAGATGTCGACGCCGGCCGCCGACAGCCCCGCCTGCAGGGCCGACTCCAGCATATAGCCGGAGATCCGGGTGTCCTTCCCGATCAGCACCGCCGGATTGTCCACGGCCGCGCCCTGCTGCGCACCACCGGTCAGCACTTTGCCGGCGGCATAGCCCAGGTGCATCACCAGCTCGGGCGTGATGGGCGCTTCGCCAACCCGGCCCCGCACTCCGTCGGTCCCGAAATAGTTTCTACGCATCGAAGCGGCCCGCGTCATCCACGACCGCACACAGAACGAGCAACGCGTCGCGCGTCTCATCCACATCGTGCACGCGCACGATCGACGCCCCGCGCTGCACCGCCAACAGCGCGGCAGCGATGCTCTCGCTCGCGCGCCGAGTCACGGGCTTGCCGGTGATCTTGCCCAACGTGGACTTCCGCGACAGCCCGACCAGCACCGGCAGCCCCAGCCCGGCAATGACGTCGAGGTGACGGAGCAACTCGAGGTTGTGCGCCGTCTTCTTGCCAAACCCGAATCCCGGGTCCACGACCAGGCGATCGCGAGCGATGCCGGCGGCCTCGCACGCGGCGACGCGCCGCGCCAGGAACTCGCGCACCTCGGCCACCACGTCGCGATACTCGGGAGTGACCTGCATGGTCTGCGGGTTGCCCTGCATGTGCATCAGGCACACGCCGCAGTCGGAGCTGCGCGCAAGATCCAAAGCGCCAGGAGCCTGCAGCGCACTCACGTCGTTGATCATGCAGGCGCCGGCCGCGAGTGCGGCCCGCATCGTTGCCGGCTTATAGGTATCGATGGACACCGGCACGCCCAGATCGGACAGCGCCTCCACCACCGGCAGCACCCGGCGCAATTCCTCTTCCAGGGCAAGCGGCTGTGCGCCCGGCCGCGTGGACTCGCCGCCGATGTCGAGCAGGTCTGCGCCCTGTTCCACCAGGCGCCGACCGTGGTCAATCGCGGCGGCCGCATCGAGGTAGCGCCCGCCGTCGGAGAAGGAATCGGGCGTGACGTTCACCACCCCCATGATCAGGGGCCGGTGGAGCGGCAACACGAAACGCCCGCAGCGCAACGCCGGTACAGGGCCCGGGTGCGGGAGGACGGTGCGATGGCCCGCCGACCCTACACCAGCAACTTCCGCCCGGACACTCACAGCCGCAGAGCTACTGACCGATCACTTGGCTTCCGCGGCCGGCATCGTCGGCGTGGTTGCGCTTGGCGAGCTGTCCGGGGGAGTGGTCGGCCCCGCAACGGGAGTGGGCTTGGGTGGGCGCGGCGGCCGCCCGGCCATGATGTCGTTGATCTGGTCGGCGTCCAGCGTCTCCCACTCCAGCAGCGCCTTGGCCATCACCTCGACCTTGTCGCGGTTCTCCTCCAGGAGGCGGCGAGCGAGCGCATATTGCTGGTCGATGATGCGCCGGATCTCCGCGTCGACCTGCTGCATTGTGGCTTCGGACACGTTCTTATGTGTGGTGATGGAGCGGCCGAGGAACACCTCCCCGTCGTTCTCGCCATAGACCATCGGCCCCAGCGCCTCGCTCATGCCCCATTCCGTCACCATGCGGCGCGCGAGCTGTGTGGCGCGCTCGAAGTCGTTCGACGCTCCCGTGGTCATCTGCCCCATGAACAGCTCTTCCGAGATACGCCCGCCGAACAGCACGGAGATGTTCTGCAGGATCTGGTCTCTGTCCATGCTGTAGCGGTCCTGCTCGGGCAGCTGCATGGTGACGCCCAGCGCCCGTCCGCGCGGGATGATCGTGACCTTGTGCACCGGGTCGGTCCTGATCAGCAGCTTGGCCACGATCGCATGGCCGGATTCGTGGTACGCGGTGTTCCTACGCTCGTGTTCCGGCATGACGATGGAACGGCGCTCCGCGCCCATGACAATCTTGTCCTTGGCGCGCTCGAAGTCGTCCATCTCGACCAGGCGCTTGTTTCCGCGCGCCGCAAACAGCGCGGCCTCGTTGACCAGGTTGGCGAGGTCGGCCCCCGAGAACCCGGGCGTTCCGCGCGCGAGGATGTCCGCGCGCACATCGGGCGCGACCGGCACCTTGCGCATGTGCACGTTGAGGATCTGCTCGCGCCCGCGGATGTCGGGCAGCGGGACTACGACCTGACGGTCGAACCGTCCCGGGCGCAGCAGCGCCGGATCGAGCACGTCCGGGCGGTTGGTGGCCGCGATCACGATCACCCCCGAGTTGCCCTCGAAGCCGTCCATCTCGACCAGCAGCTGGTTGAGCGTTTGCTCCCGCTCGTCATTTCCGCCGCCCAGGCCCGCGCCGCGCTGACGCCCTACCGCGTCGATCTCGTCGATGAAGACGATGCAAGGCGCATGCTTCTTGGCCTGGTCGAACATGTCTCGCACGCGCGCGGCGCCCACGCCGACGAACATCTCGACGAAGTCCGATCCGGAGATGCTAAAGAAGGGTACCTTGGCTTCGCCTGCGATGGCCTTGGCGAGCAGCGTCTTGCCGGTGCCGGGGCTGCCGACCATCAGCACGCCACGCGGGATGCGCCCGCCCAGCTTCTGGAACTTGCCCGGGTCACGCAGGAACTCGACCAGCTCTTTGACCTCTTCCTTCGCTTCCTCGCAGCCTGCCACATCCGCAAAGGTCACCTGGTTGGTGCTCTCGTCGAGCATGCGCGCGCGGCTCTTGCCGAAGGAGAACGCCCCGCCACGGCCGCCTCCTTGCATCTGGCGCATGAAGAAGATCCACACGCCGATCAGCAGGAGCATCGGGAACCAGGAGATGAACACCTGCATCAGGAAGCCCTGCTCCTCCTCCGGCTTGACATCGATGGTCACGCCGTTCTTCAACAGATCGCTCACCATCCACAGGTCGGGCGCTGGGTAGGTGATGAACTTGTCACCGGATTTTTTCACGCCCTTGATGACCTTGCCTTCGATGGTCACCTTCGAGATGTTGCCGGCCCGCACCTCTTCGATGAACTGGGAGTAGTCCATCGGCTTCTGCGACGGCTGGCGAGCGCTGAATTGTTGGAACACCGTCATCAAAACCAGCGCAATGACCAGCCAGATGGCGACGTTTTTGATCAGGTTATTCAATGCTGCTCCTTGGCCCGGTTCGGGCGCATCACGAATCTAGACCGAATTGTAAGGCGATTCCGCGCCGTCGGCTCGGCTGTTTCGTAACCGCCCTCGTCCGAGAAGATAGACCTCGCTGCTGCGGTCGCGAGATGCCTCCGGCTTGCGTGTCAGGAGCTGCCGGAAGCCCCTGCGCATCTGCTCCCGCACTTCGCCGAAGGCCGTTCCCTGAAACGTCTTGACCAGCAGATTCCCTCCCGGTTTCAACCACTTGACGGCGAACTGCAGCGCGAGCTCCGCCAGCTCGGCGGCCCGCGCCTGATCGGCCATGCGGATGCCGCTGATATTGGGCGCCATATCCGAGAGCACAAGGTCCGCTGCATGCGCGCCGAGCGCCGATTCAAGCCTGCTCAGCGTGTCCGGCTCGCGGAAGTCACCATGGATGAACGTCACGCCCGCCACCGGCGACATCTCCAGCACATCGACTGCGATCACCCGCCCTTGAGGACCAACCAGCTCGGCGGCCACCTGGGACCAGCCTCCCGGGGCCGCGCCCAGATCCACCACGGTCATTCCGCGCGCAAGCAGCCGATCGCGCCGGGCGATCTCCAGCAGCTTGTAGGCGGAGCGGGAACGATAGCCCTCGCGTTTGGCCCGCTGGACGAACGCGTCGGTCACGTGCTCATGCAACCAGGCCCGGCTGGTCCTGCTGCGTGCCATGGACTAGTACAATCCGACCCGGGAAAACATCCGATGGCTCGCGCCCTGACCGCGCTTCAGCGCAAAACCCTCAAAGCCCGCGCGCACAACCTGCGCCCGGTGGTGGTGATCGGCGAAAAAGGGTTGACCGACTCCGTCCTGCACGAGGTCGACGTCAACCTGACCTGCCACGAGTTGATCAAGATCCGGATGGCGGGCGAGGAGCGCGAGCGCCGTGAAGCCATGCTCGCGATGATCTGCGCGCGTCTGTCGGCGCTTCCTGTCCAGCATATCGGCAGGATCCTCGTCGTCTACCGGCAACGGCCCGAACAACCCCAATTGAGCGGCATGCGCCAGACCGATCCGGCCCGGCACAGGGCGGCAAACGCGCGCCCGCTCCGCAAGCGCCTGCGGCCCATGCGGCCTCGCGCTACTGGGGCGCGCTCGGCTGCAGCCAGACCAGCAGCGCCCCGAGCGCGCACTCGATGACGTAGAGCACGCTTGCCACTCCGTGCCAAGCGGAGAATCGGTCCCGCAGCACGGTCTCCATCACCTGCCGCGGAAATGCTTGCGCGCGCAGGGCTTCGAGAATCGGCTGCACACCGAACTGGCCCACCGCGGTCAGCGCGGTCATTGCGAAAGCCACCCAAAAGAAAGCCTGCCGGAACGCCTGGCCGCCGAAACGGGCCAATCGGAACAGCAGCAGATACGCGCCACAACCGAGGCCGAGCAGCGCGGTGTAGGTGAACAGTCGGCCAGCCAGGCTGCCGGCAACGACGCGGTCTACGATGTGGTGAAACAGGGTCGGCGCGACCATCAGCCCCACGGTCCACAGCGCGCCGACCCAGGCGGTGACCGCGATCCAGTGGATGCCCTCGGCGAGGCGTGACATGGCTCAGATCCTCGTAACAGGCGGGCCTAGCGATGCAGCAACGCGCTCGCTCGGCCCGGGTCGTGAGCGCCGTTGCGGCGTTGCCGCTCCGGCACGGCTCACACGTACTTGACGTCGAGGATTTCGTAGGAGCGCACGCCACCCGGCGCTTGCACGTCCGCCACGTCACCCGAGGTCTTGCCGATCAAGGCGCGCGCGATCGGTGAGGTGATGGAGATCTTGCCGCGCTTGATGTCGGCTTCGTCTTCGCCCACGATCTGGTAGACCACGACCTCCTTGCTCGCCATGTCTTCCAGCTCCACGGTGGCGCCGAATACGCAGCGCCCGTCCGCGTCCAGATGCGCCGGATCGATGATCTGCGCATTGGCGAGCTTCCTCTCCAGCTCCGCGATGCGGCCCTCGATGAAGCTCTGGCGCTCTTTCGCCGCGTCGTACTCGGCGTTCTCCGACAGATCGCCGTGCGAGCGCGCCTCCTGGATCGCTTGGATCACGCGCGGGCGCTCTACCGTTTTGAGCTGATTGAGCTCGCTGCGCAGCATCTGCGCGCCGGTAGCCGTCAATGGAACTTTGCTCATTCTGAGGCTTCCCCTCGTCAGGAATGGCGCGGGGCCGGTCGGAAGACTCCCGCCCGGCCCCGCAGCTCACGACATCATCGAGATGAAATTCTACGCGGATCGAGCCGCCTGCGGAGGCTGGCTACGCCGCCGGCGCAGACTCGCGTGCAGTCCCTGCACGGAGTAAGCACGCAGCTCGCGCATCTGCTGCATGCCGGCGCAGGCCGCGCGCGCGCCGGCTATGGTGGTGTAATAGGTCACCCGCGCCTGCAACGCGGAACGGCGGATGGAGTAAGAGTCGCGAATGGACGAGCGGCGTTCGTCGGTGGTGTTGATGATCATGGCGATCTCGCCGTTCTTGATCATGTCGACGATGTGCGGTCTGCCTTCCGCGACCTTGTTCACCGGCTGCACGGCGAGCCCGCGCTCGCTCAGGTAAGCCGCCGTACCGCGCGTGGCGATCAACCTGAACCCCAGTTCCGCCAGCGTGCGCGCGATCTCTACCGCCTTCGGCTTGTCGGCAGCGCGCACACTCAGGAAGACGTTGCCCGAGCTCGGCAGGCGCACCCCGGCAGCGAGCTGCGATTTGACGAAAGCTTCGGCAAAGGTCTCGCCCACCCCCATCACCTCGCCGGTGGACTTCATCTCCGGCCCGAGGATCGTGTCGACCCCCGGGAACTTGAGGAACGGGAACACCGCCTCCTTGACCGAGAAGTAAGGCGGGACCACTTCGCCGGAGACGCCTTGCGACGCCAGGCTCTTGCCTACCATGCAGCGCGCAGCGATCTTTGCGAGCGGCGCCCCCGTGGCCTTGGATACGTAGGGAACGGTACGCGAAGCGCGCGGGTTGACCTCCAGGACGTAGACCACGCCGTCCTGGAGCGCGTATTGGACGTTCATCAGGCCCACGACGTTGAGCGCCTTCGCAAGCGCTACGGTCTGCCGCCGCAGCTCGTCCTGCAGCCCCGGCGAGAGGCTGAAAGGTGGAAGCGAGCAGGCCGAATCGCCGGAGTGGACGCCGGCTTGCTCGATATGTTCCATCACCCCGCCTATGAGTACCTGCTCGCCATCGCTCACCGCATCCACGTCGACCTCGATGGCGTCGTTCAAGAAGCGGTCGATCAGCACGGGCGCATCGTTGGATACCTTCACCGCCTCGCGCATGTAGCGCTCGAGCTCGGATTGCTCGTGAACGATCTCCATGGCGCGCCCGCCCAGCACGTAGCTCGGGCGCACCAACACCGGATACCCGATCTCCCGGGCCCGCTCCAACGCGGACTCCGCGTCGCGCGCCGTGCGGTTGGGCGGTTGGCTCAGCTTCACCTCGTGGAGCAGCTTCTGAAACCGCTCGCGGTCCTCCGCGCAGTCGATCATGTCGGGCGTGGTGCCGATGATGGGCACGCCGTTCGCCTCCAGATCTCGGGCCAGCTTGAGCGGGGTCTGCCCGCCGTACTGCACGATCACCCCGCGCGGCTTCTCGACCGCCACGATCTCCAGCACGTCCTCCAGAGTGAGCGGCTCGAAGTACAGCCGGTCGGAAGTATCGTAGTCCGTGGAGACGGTCTCAGGGTTGCAGTTGACCATGATGGTCTCGAACCCGTCCTCACGCAATGCAAGCGCGGCATGCACGCAGCAATAGTCGAACTCGATGCCCTGAGCGATCCGGTTCGGTCCGCCGCCCAGGACCATGATCTTGTCGCGAGAAGTGGGCCGCGCCTCGCACTCCTGCTCGTAAGTCGAGTACAGGTAAGCGGTGCGGGTGTCGAACTCGGCTGCGCAGGTGTCGACCCGCTTGAACACCGGCCGCACGCCGAGCCGCCAGCGCCGCTCCCTCACCGCTGTCTGCGTGCTCCCCAGCAAGCGGGCCAGTCGCCTGTCGGAGAACCCCGCGCGCTTGAGCCTGAGCAGCGCGGCGGCGTCGAGCCCGGCGAGACTCGACCCGGCGAGGCCGGCTTCCTGCCGCACCAGGTCCTCGATCTGCGCGAGGAACCAGGGATCGATGTGGGTCAAGTCGTGCACCTCGGTAAGCGTCATGCCGACGCGGAAAGCGTCCGCCACGTACCACAGGCGCTCGGGCCCCGGATCGACGAGCTCCTTCTCTACGGTGTCGCGGTCATCGGTCTTCTCGTCGAACCCGTCGGCACCGGTCTCCAGACCACGCAGCGCCTTCTGCAGGGACTCCTGAAAGGTGCGACCCATCGCCATCACCTCGCCCACGGACTTCATCTGCGTGGTGAGGTGCGGATCGGCCTGCGGGAACTTCTCGAACGCGAAACGCGGAACCTTGGTGACCACGTAATCGATCGTCGGCTCGAAGGAAGCGGGCGTTGCCCCGCCGGTGATCTCGTTGCGCAGCTCGTCCAGCGTGTAGCCCACGGCCAGCTTGGCCGCCACCTTGGCGATCGGGAAGCCGGTCGCCTTGGACGCCAGCGCGGACGATCTGGACACGCGCGGGTTCATTTCGATGATCACCATCCGCCCGTCGCTCGGGTTGATCGCGAACTGGACGTTGGAGCCGCCGGTGTCCACTCCGATCTCGCGCAGCACCGCGATGGAAGCATCGCGCATGATCTGGTATTCCTTGTCCGTCAGCGTCTGCGCCGGGGCCACGGTGATCGAATCGCCCGTGTGCACGCCCATGGGATCGAAGTTCTCGATGGAACAGACGATGATGCAGTTGTCCTTGCGGTCGCGCACCACCTCCATCTCGAACTCTTTCCAGCCGATCACCGACTCCTCGACTAGCAGCTCATGCGTGGGCGAGGCCTCGAACCCGCGCTCGCAGATCGCAAGGAACTCCTCGCGGTTATACGCGATCCCGCCGCCGCTGCCCCCCAGTGTGAAGGAGGGCCGGATCACGCACGGAAACCCGATCGCGGCTTGGACCTGCATCGCCTCCTCCAGGCTGTGCGCCAAAGACGAGCGTGGCGAGTGCAGCCCGATCCGGGTCATGGCGGCCTTGAACTTCTCGCGGTCCTCGGCCTTGTCGATGGCATCGCGACTCGCCCCGATCATCTCCACCCCGTGCCTTTGCAGCACGCCTTCGCGCGCGAGATCGAGGGCGCAGTTGAGCGCCGTCTGGCCGCCCATCGTCGGCAACAATGCATCTGGCTGTTCCAGGGCGATCACCCGCTCGAGCATCTGCCAGGTCACCGGCTCGATGTAGGTGGCATCGGCCATCTCCGGGTCGGTCATGATGGTGGCGGGATTGGAATTGACCAGTACGACGCGATAGCCTTCCTCCCTGAGCGCCTTGCACGCCTGGACCCCCGAATAGTCGAACTCGCACGCCTGTCCGATTACGATGGGTCCGGCGCCGATGATGAGGACGCTGTGGATGTCCGTGCGCTTAGGCATCTGAAAGACCGTGAATCGTGATTCGTGAATAGTGAATGGTGAATCGTGATCGGCCGCGCGCCGCGAGCGCGGTCACTCTAACGCCCTCCCCTCGCACGGAGAGGTGAGGGTGGGGAGATGTTGGCCATTCACCATTCACCATTCACGAGGCACGCGCTCAACGGTGTCGCTCGGGCATCATCTTGATGAATCGATCGAACAGGTAGTCTACGTCGTGGGGCCCCGGGCTCGCCTCCGGATGCCCCTGAAAGCAGAACGCCGGACGGTCGGTGCGGGCGAACCCCTGCAAGCTGCCGTCGAACAACGAAACATGGGTAACCCGAGCGTTGCTCGGCAGCGTATCTGCATCCACTGCAAACCCGTGATTCTGGCTGGTGATCATCACGCGCCCCGTATCGACGTCCTGCACGGGGTGATTCGCGCCGTGGTGGCCGAACTTCATCTTGAGCGTGCGTGCTCCGGAGGCGAGCCCGAGCAGCTGATGCCCCAGGCAGATCCCGAACATCGGCACCCCCGCAGCCAGCAGCTCGCGGATGGCCCGGATCGCGTACTCGCAGGGCTCGGGATCGCCTGGCCCGTTGGAAAGGAACACCCCGTCAGGGCGCAGCGCCATCGCATCCTGCGCACTCGCTTGGGCCGGCAGCACCGTGAGCCGGCAGCCGCGGCTCGCCAGCTTGCGCAAGATGTTGCGCTTGATCCCGTAATCGTAGGCGACGACGTGGTAGCGCGGTTGCTCTTGGCGGCCGTATCCCCGCTCGAGCGACCATTCCGTCTCCTCCCACGTGTACGACCGCTCGCAGGTGACGACTTTTGCCAGATCCATCCCCGCGAGCCCGGGGAACCGGCGCGCCTGCGCCAAGGCTTGCGCCTCATCCACGCGCCCGGCCATCAGACAGCCGTTTTGCGCCCCCTTCTCGCGCAAGCTGCGGGTCAGCATGCGGGTATCGATGCCCGAGATCGCCACCACGCCCTCGCGCTGCAGATAGGCGGGGAGCGTTTCGGTACGGCGCCAACTGCTCGCCGCAGAGGGGAGGCTGCGGATCACGAGCCCCGCGGCATAGACCCGGTCCGACTCCACGTCTTCCGCGTTGGTGCCGGTGTTCCCGATGTGCGGGTAGGTCAGCGTGACGATTTGGCGGCAGTAGGAGGGATCGGTCAGGATCTCCTGATAGCCGGTCATCGCGGTGTTGAATACCACCTCGCCCACCGCTGCGCCGTCGGCACCGAACGACTCCCCGTGAAACACTGTGCCATCCGCGAGGGCGAGGATGGCGGGCGAGTGGGACACGGGCAGGCTCCGGGATTACAGGTAACACGCCGATTGCGGGCGCGCACGTGGAAAGCGGGAGGGGTGCTCCCTCCCGCTCTTAGTTGAAAAACCATTATATAGGAGCGTGCCGGACAGAGCAAAACCCGCGGCTCGCCCCTGGCTCAACGCAGGCCCAGGACGTCCTGCATGTCGAAGAGCCCGCGCTCCTTGCGCTCGAGAAACCGCGCCGCACGTAGGGCACCCAGCGCGAACGTCGCACGGCTCTGGGCTCGATGCGTGATCTCAACCCGCTCGCCGATGCCTGCGAACAGCGCGGTATGGTCGCCAACGATATCCCCACCGCGCACGGTAGCGAAGCCGATCGTGGACGATCGGCGCTCTCCCGTCACGCCCTCCCGGCCGTACACCGCCACCTCCGACAGGTTACGCCCGAGCGTCTGGGCGATCACCTCGCCCATGCGCAACGCCGTGCCGGAGGGAGCATCCACTTTGTGCCGATGGTGCGCTTCGATGATCTCGATGTCGTAGCCGTCGCGTAGCACCCGCGCGGCCGTTTCCAGCAGCTTGAGCACGAGCGTCACCCCCACGCTCATGTTGGGGGCGAACATGATCGCGATGTCGCGTGCTGCTTCGGAGACCTTTGCCTTCTGCTCAGCAGAGAGACCGGTGGTGCCGATCACCATCTTCACGCCCAGGGTACGGCAGTGCTCAAGGTAAGCGAGCGTGCCCTCGGGACGGGTGAAATCGATCAGGACCTGGGCGCCCTGGAGGGCCTGCTCGCAGCGCTCGGTGATCGTGACGCCGCACGGCGATCCGACCAACTCGCCGGCATCTCGGCCCAGGAAGGGACTATCGCGTCTCTCCAGCGCTGCATGCAGCCGCAGGTCCGGCGCCTGGAACACGGCCTCCAGGAGGCTGCGCCCCATTCGACCGGAGCTCCCGGCGATGGCTACATGTTGCATGGATAGGCCGTCAGCGGCCGCTGGCTGCCGTTTGTTCGGGCGCCGGCGCCTGCACCTGTACCGGCAAGTCGGTGATCGCCGTCTTCAGATGATCGCCGTCGAAAGTGAGCGTCAGCCGCTTCTCCGCTTTCAGCTTCCCGCCCTTGTAATCGATGAACATGTAGTCCCAGCGATCCGGATGGAACGGGTCGGCGATCAGTGGGGTGCCCAAAAGAAACCGCACCTGGGACCGGGTCATGCCGAGCTTGAGCTTGGCTACCACATCCTTATCGAGATAGTTGCCCTGCTGCACGTCGATCTTGTGCGGCAGCAGAAAGCACGCGGATAGCAGGGGCACGCAGAAGAGAAGCCCCAGGAAAGTTCGGTTCCGCATTACGGTGTTCACGCTCGCGCGCGACGGGCGGTATCGTCTGCGCGCACTCGGCTCCTAAACTCGTATTCAAACACGCGCCGACCTTATATCATAAATGGCCGGCTTCGGCCGCATCCGCCATGTCCAAACCCCACGACCTCAAGACGATCGGCCTCAAGGCAACGCTGCCTCGCCTGAAGATCCTCGACCTGTTCGAAACCAGCGAGGTGCGGCATCTCACCGCCGAGGACGTCTACCGGATGCTGCTCAAGGAGGGCATGGACATCGGATTGGCGACGATCTATCGCGTGCTCACCCAGTTTGAACAAGCCGGGATCTTGATGCGACACCACTTCGAAGGCGGCAAGGCGGTGTTCGAACTCGACCAGGGGGGGCATCACGACCATCTGGTGTGCGTTCAGTGCGGGCATGTGGAGGAATTCTTCGACTCCGAGATCGAGAAACGACAGCTCAAGATCGCGAAGGAGCGCGGCTTCAACATCCACGAGCATTCCCTGCAAATCTACGCCGACTGCATCAAGGCCAACTGCCCGTATCGCGCCAAGCCGGCGTGACGCACTCGGAGCGTGCCCGGGGAGGCCGGCTCCGGAGTTCGGGCATCGGGCACATCAGCATCCCCTTCGTGCGCTCGGCGTTCTGGCTCTTGACGGCTCGGCCGCTCAACTCTTTAGACCCAGCATCTCGGCCGCGTGCTTGCGCGTGGTTTCGCTGATCTTTACTCCGCCCAGCATGCGCGCGATCTCTTCCACGCGTTGCTCGCGACCGAGCCATTGAACGTTGCTCACCAGGCCGCCCTCTGCTTCGCGCTTGACCACCTGGCATTGGTGGTCCGCGGCCGCCGCGACCTGCGGGAGATGTGTGATGCACATCACCTGATGGCGTTCGCCCAGTTGGCGCAACATGCGTCCGACGATCTCGGCCACCCGCCCCCCGATGCCCGCGTCGACCTCGTCGAACACCAGCACCGGTACTTGAGCCAGCTCGCTGGTCACGCTCTGTACCGCCAGACTCAGCCGCGACAGCTCGCCGCCGGAAGCCACCTTGGCGAGCGGCCGCAGAGGCGCACCGGGGTGCGCCGCGACTCGGAACTCGGCCTGCTCGAGTCCGTGCGCACCGCCTTCGGGCAGCGTCTCCAGCGCCGCCTCGAACCGCCCGCCGGCCATGGCCAGAGCCTGCATCGCCTGCGTCACCTTATCGGACAGCTCGCGCGCAGCGTGCTGGCGCTGGGCGCTGAGCTTGTCCGCCAGCGCCAGGAAACTTTGCTGCCCCTCTCGCTCGTGCTGCTCCAAGCGCTTCGCATCCAGTCCCTCGCCGATCTGCGCTAGCCGTGCCGATGCCTGATCGAGGAGCTCCGGGAGCCGCTCCGGCGCGACGCGATACCTGCGCGCCGCGGAGTGGATCGCCTCCAGCCTCTCTTCGGCCTGCTTGAGCCGCCCTGGATCCAGGTCCAGCCGCTGCCGGTAATGGCGCAAGCTGTAGACCGCTTCCTGGATCTGGATCTGTGCGGGCTCCAGGATCTCGAGCGCCTCCCTGAGCCCGGCGTCGTGCTCAACCGCCGCGTTCAGCCGGGACACCACGCCGTTCACGACGGCCAGCGCCGCGCGCTCGCTTTCGGACAATGCCTCCAGGGCATACTCCACGCTCTCGATCAGGTTGGCCGCGTTGGCGAGCCGCCGATGCTCGGCCTGGAGCTGCTCCCACTCGGCCGCCGAAAACGCGAGGCGCTTGAGCTCGCGCGTTTCGAACTCGAGCCGCTCGCGCTCCGCCGCCAAGGCGTCGGCGTTTCTTTCCCACTCCTGGCGCTGGCGCCTGATCTCCTGCCAGCCGCGCCAAGCCGCAGCCACGTCGCTGGCAAGCGGAGCGGCGCCCGCAAACGCGTCAAGCAACTCGCGCTGCGACGACGGACGCAGCAGCGACTGGTGCTCGTGCTGGCCATGGATGTCCACCAGCCGCTCCCCGATGTCCTTGACCTGCTGGAGCGTACACGGGCGACCATTGACGTAAGCGCGCGACCTCCCGCTCGCCTCCAGCACCCGGCGCAGCAGACAGATTCCCGGCTCATCCGCGAGATCGTTGGCGTCCAGCCAGCGCGTCAGCTCCGAACGCTCGCCGATCGCGAACTCGGCGCTGATCTCGGCTCGTGCGGATCCGGCCCGCACCAATCCGGCGTCGCTGCGCTCCCCCAGGACCAGCGCCAGCGCGTCGATGAGGATCGATTTGCCCGCCCCCGTCTCCCCGGTGAGCGCGGTGAAGCCGGCCTGAAACTCCAAGTCGAGACGATCGACGATGACGAAATCGCGGATAGCAAGCGATCTCAACATGGCGCTACAAGGTCTCGCTCCAGTGGAGCTTCTCGCGCAGCATGTCGAAATAATTGTGGCCGACCGGGTGCAGCAGCCGGATGCTGCGAGGATAGCGCCGGACCCGGATGCGGTCGCCGGGCTGCAGCTCCATATGCGAGTGGCTGTCGTAGTGTACCCGCGCATCCGCGCAACGCCGCATGAGCACCTCGATTTCGGCCTCGGCGCTGACCGCGATCGGCCGATTGGACAGCGTATGCGGGCAGACCGGCACCAGCGCGAACACGGACAGCGCCGGGTGCAGGATGGGGCCACCGGCGGACAGGGCGTATGCGGTCGAGCCCGTGGGTGTAGAGACGATCAGGCCGTCCGCGCGCAGGGTGTACAAGAACTGGCCGTCGATGCGCACCTCCAGTTCGATCAGGCCGCCATCGGCGCCTTTGCCAATGCTGGCATCGTTGAAGGCCAGGATGTCCAGCAGCGTGCTAGTGCCGCGCTGCAGCTGCGAAGCGAGCAGCATCCGCGACTCGGCGACGTAGTTCCCGTCGAGGATCGCGCCGATCGTCTCGAGCATGCTGTCCATCGAGATATCGGTCAGGAATCCCAGCCGGCCCTGGTTGACGCCCACCAGCGCCACATCGTACGGGGCCAGCGTGCGCGCGATGTTCAGCATCGTGCCGTCCCCGCCGATAACGATCGCGAGGTCGGCGATCCGGCCGGCCTCCTCGAGCGACAGGACCTCGAGGCGGTTGCGCGCGACGTGGGACGCGGTCAGCTGGTCCACCAGCACCCGGACGCCGCGCTGCTGCAAGTACTGCGCAAGAGCCAGCAGCGGCTCCGCGATCTCCGGGCTCTTGTACTTGCCGATGAGGGCTATCGTGTTGAACGTACAGGCCATGTTTCGAATTATAGACGTGCGCCCGCGCGCGGCACGGGCGCGCGCCTTACGCGCTGGCGCGGGTGCCCGTCGGCACGGCATTGGTTAGAATGAGCACAGTGTTGAACGAACGCGCACAGATTCTGCTCAAGACGCTGGTCGAGCGCTACATCGCCGAGGGCCAGCCGGTCGGCTCGCGCGCCTTGTCGAGGTACTCGGGCCTGGAGCTGAGCCCTGCCAGCATCCGCAACATCATGGCGGATCTGGAGGACATGGGCTTCGTCGCGAGCCCGCACACCTCGGCTGGCCGGATCCCGACCCCGCGCGGCTACCGCTTCTTCGTCGACACGCTGATCACCGTGCGTCCGTTGGACAAGGTCGAGATCAGCCAGCTCGAAGGCCAGCTCCAGATCGGGGACACACACAAGCTGGTGCAATCCGCCTCACACCTGCTTTCCGATCTGACGCGTTTTGCCGGTGTGGTCATGAGCCCGAGGCGGCGGTCGACGGCGTTCCGTCATCTCGAGTTCCTGCGCCTTTCGGACAAGCGGCTGCTGCTGATCATCGTCACGCCCGAGGGCGACGTGCAGAACCGGATCCTCCTGACCGAGCGCGCTTACTCGCTCTCCGAGCTCACCGAGGCATCCAACTTCCTGAACCAGAACTATGCCGGGCTCACCTTCGAGCAAATCAATCGGCGGCTGCGCGAGGAGATGCGCCAGCTCCGCGACGATATGACGCAGCTGCTCACTCGGGCGGTAGAGGTGGGCAGCGAGGCCATGACCGCCCCCGCGGACGACTATGTCCTGTCGGGCGAGCACAATCTGCTGCACGTGCAGGATCTGTCCTCCAACTTGGCCAACCTGCGGCGCCTGTTCGACCTGCTGGAGCAGCGGGCGGGGCTGCTGCAGCTCCTCGAGATGGGCAGCCGTGCCGAAGGCGTTCAGATCTACATCGGCGGCGAATCCGGCCTGGTGCCGCTCGACGAGTGCAGCGTAGTGACGGCCCCCTACGAGGTGCAAGGCGAGGTCGTGGGCACGGTGGGGGTCATCGGACCCACTCGAATGGCCTACGAGCGCGTGATCGCTATTGTGGAGCTCACCGCGCGCCTGCTGTCCAGCGCAATGGCGCAGCGGACCAAGGCGCTCGAGTAGAGAGGGAGGGATCCGGCGGGGGCGGCCTGCGGTCCGGCGGCTGGGCCGCCGCGTTCCGCCTGCGTCGATATGTTCGCTCGCGAACCGCTGTACCGGCACGACAGCAACCCCAGTGCCGGCATCCTGCTGGTCAACCTGGGAACGCCGGAAGCCCCGACGGCTCACGCGCTGCGTCCGTACCTGCGGCAGTTCCTATCCGATCCCCGCGTGGTGGAGATCCCGCGCGCGATCTGGTGGCCCATCTTGAACGGCATCATCCTGAACACCCGGCCGCGCCAGTCCGCCGCGAAGTACGCCAAGATCTGGACCGCGGAGGGCTCCCCGCTCAAGGTGCACACGCAACGGCAGGCGCTGCTGTTGCGCGGCTACCTGGGCGAACGAACCAAGGCGCCGCTGGTCGTGGACTGGGGGATGCGTTACGGCAGCCCCAGCGTGGCGGAAGGGCTCGCACGTCTGCGCGAGCAGGGCTGTGACCGCGTGGTCGTGATCCCGCTCTATCCTCAATATTCGGCGAGCGCGACCGGGAGCGCGTACGATGCAGTCTTCGACACATTGTCCCGCATGCGCAACGTGCCTGCGCTGCGGCTCGTCAAGCAGTTCCATGACCACCCCGGGTACATCGACGCGCTGGCGCGCAGTGTCACGGAGCACTGGATGGCAGACGGCCGTGCGGAGCGGCTGGTGATGAGCTTTCATGGTGTTCCACGCTTCGCGCTCGACCGGGGCGATCCGTATCACTGCCAGTGCCAAAAGACGGCCCGCCTGCTGGCGGAGTCGCTGGCGCTCGACGCGGATCGGTACTGCGTGACCTTCCAGTCGCGCTTCGGGCGGGCGCAATGGCTCAAGCCCTACACGATCGATACGCTGCGCGAGCTGGCCGGGCGCAACGTCAAGTCGGTGGATGTCATCTGCCCCGGCTTTGTCTCCGACTGCCTCGAGACATTGGAAGAGATCGGGATCGAGAACAGGACCGCGTTCCTGACCGCCGGCGGGCGAGAGTTCCGCTACATCGCCTGCCTGAACGAGCGCGACGGCTGGATCCAGGCGCTGACCGACATCGCTCTAGAGCACCTGCACGGCTGGCTCGACGCTGCGGGAGAAGCGGCCGCGACCGAGGCCGAGGCGCGCCGACGCCGCGCGCAGGCGCTCGGGGCACCGCGCTGATCGCAGCCTGCGTCCACCGGTCGGTACATCGAATGAACTGGACGCGCTGCATTTCGCGCGACGGCGCTGTGGGCCGCGTTCCGGCCGGCGGGAGGTGAGGCGGCAGCCCATCCCTGGCTCGCGGTCGGTCTCACTCGGGGCTTGAAACGATCCGCTGCGCCCCCATCTGCCTCCTGCGTCCGAGGAGGAAAATTCATGCAGGAACAGCAACCTAGCCTGAGCGCCCCGCAGACAACTGAAAACGCCCCGTCGACACCGGACACCGAGTCGTCGGTCGAGACCATGCCCAGCCTGCAGGAGATGCTCAAGAAGGCCGAGTTGCAGGCGCAGGAGCATTACGATGCCTGGCTGCGTGCGAAAGCCGAGGCCGACAACATCCGCAAGCGCGCCCAGGCCGACATCGCGAACGCACACAAATACGCGGTGGAGAGCTTTGCAACGGAGCTTCTGCCCGTGCGCGACAGCTTGGAAGCCGCGCTCGCGGCCGACAACTCAACGTTCGAAGCGCTGCGCCAGGGCGTGGAGCTCACGCTGAAGCAACTGAACACCGCCTTCGACCGGTTCGCGGTCAAGGAACTCAATCCCGCCGGGGAAAAGTTCGACCCGCACCGGCACCAAGCCATGACGACGGTGGAATCGGAGAAGTCGCCAAACACCGTGGTCCACGTGCTGCAAAAGGGCTACCTGTTGCACGACCGCGTCCTGCGTCCGGCCCTGGTCACAGTTTCCAAGCCCGAGCAGCGCTAGGCCGGCTTGAAAGCCCGTCCGCGGACCCAAATCTGCACCCCAGATCGACAACACAACTCACGGAATTCAAAGCGAGGAAGCACACATGGCAAAGATCATCGGCATCGACCTCGGGACAACCAACTCCTGCGTCGCGATCATGGAGAACGGCCAGCCCAAGGTGATCGAGAACTCGGAGGGCTCGCGCACCACACCGTCGATCGTCGCGTACACCGAAGACAGTGAGGTCCTGGTGGGTGCGCCGGCCAAGCGCCAAGCCGTGACCAATCCGAAGAACACGCTGTACGCGGTGAAGCGCTTGATCGGCCGGCGCTACAACGATGCCGAGGTGCAGAAGGCGGTCAAACTCGTGCCCTACACCATCGTCGCCGCGCAGAACAACGACGCGTGGGTCGAGGTCCGCGGTAAGCGCATGGCTCCGCCCGAGATCTCGGCCCAGGTGCTGATGAAGATGAAGAAGACGGCCGAGGATTATCTGGGCGAATCGGTGACAGAGGCCGTGATTACGGTGCCGGCCTACTTCAACGATTCCCAGCGCCAGGCCACCAAGGACGCAGGCCGGATCGCCGGCCTGGAGGTCAAGCGCATCATCAACGAGCCCACCGCAGCGGCGCTCGCGTTCGGGCTGGACAAGAAGGAGGGTGACCGCAAGATCGCGGTGTATGACCTGGGCGGGGGTACCTTCGATATTTCCATCATCGAGATCGCGGAGGTCGAAGGGGAGCACCAGTTCGAGGTGCTCGCCACCAATGGCGATACGTTCCTGGGCGGCGAAGACTTCGACCAGCGACTGATGGACTACATCGCCGACGAATTCAAGAAGGAGCAGGGCGTGGATCTGCGCAAGGACATCCTGGCGCTGCAGCGTCTGAAGGAAGCGGCGGAGAAGGCGAAGATCGAGCTGTCCTCCACACAGCAGACCGAGATCAACCTGCCTTACATCACCATGGACCAGAGCGGCCCCAAGCACCTGGCGATGAAGGTCACGCGCGCGAAGTTCGAGAGCCTGGTCGAGGATCTGATCGAGAAGACGGCCGCCCCCTGCACGACCGCCATCAAGGATTCGGGCGTCAAGCTCTCGGACATCGACGACGTCATCCTGGTCGGCGGTATGACGCGCATGCCGAAGGTGCAGGAGAAGGTGAGGGAGATCTTCGGCAAGGACCCGCGCAAGGACGTGAACCCGGACGAGGCGGTGGCCATCGGGGCCGCCATCCAGGGTGGCGTGTTGAAGGGCGAGGTCAAGGACGTGCTGCTGCTGGACGTGACGCCGCTGTCTCTGGGCATCGAGACGCTGGGCGGGGTGATGACCAAGCTGATCCAGAAGAACACGACGATCCCGACCAAAGCGCAGCAGGTGTTCTCCACCGCCGACGACAATCAGCCCGCGGTCACCATCCACGTGCTGCAGGGCGAGCGTGAGATGGCGCGGGACAACAAGAGCCTGGGCCAATTCAACCTGGAGGGCATCCCGCCCTCGCCGCGCGGGATGCCGCAGATCGAGGTCACCTTCGACATCGACGCCAACGGAATCTTGCACGTATCGGCCAAGGACAAGGCGACCGGCAAGGAAAACAAGATCACCATCAAGGCGAGCTCCGGTTTGTCCGAAGACGAGATCCGGCGCATGGTCAAGGACGCCGAGGCGCACGCCGATGAAGACCGCCGTGCGCGCGAGCTGGTCGACGCGCGCAACCAGTGCGACAGCATGCTGCACATGGTGAAGAAGGCGCTCACGGAACACGGCGACAAGATCGGGGCAGACGAGAAGTCCAAGATCGAGGCCGCCCTGAAGGCCGCGGATGAGGCCATGAAGGGTAACGATAAGGACGTCATCGAGGCAAAGACGCGCGATCTCGCCCAGGTCTCGCAGAAACTGGGCGAGAAGATGTACGCTCAGTCCGGTGCCGGCCCACAAGCCGGTGGCGCCGCCGGCGAGAAGAGCAAGAAGAGCGAGGACGCCGACGTGGTGGACGCCGAGTTCGAGGAAGTCAAGGACAAGAAGGGATAAGCTCACGGCCGTGAAAGCGTGAGCGGCCCAGGGCGCCGTACGGCAGCGCGCAGTGCGTGAACCGGCCGAATTGCAGCGGCATCGATGATTTCGATGGCGCTCGGTTCGGCCCTTCGCTTGTAAGGGGAAGCAGTCAGACATGGCGAAACGAGACTATTACGAGGTTCTGGGTGTAAACCGAGACGCCTCGGACGAAGAGCTCAGAAAGGCCTACCGCAAGCTCGCCATGCAGCACCATCCGGACCGCAATCCGGACAACCCGAAGGCAGAGGAGAAGTTCAAGGAAGCGAAGGCCGCCTACGAGATCCTGAGCGACCCAGAGAAGCGCACGGCCTACGATCGATTTGGCCATGCCGGCGTGGACACGACGGCCGCCTCCGGTGCGGGCGCGGGGTTTGGCGGCTTCAGCGACGCCTTCGGCGATATCTTCAGCGAGATCTTCGGCGGCGGCCGTCCGCGCTCGAACGTCTACCGGGGTGCGGACCTGCGCTACAACTTGGAGATCAGCCTAGAGGACGCCGCGCGCGGCAGTGAGACCAAGATCCGCATTCCGACGCTGGAGGAGTGCGAGGTGTGCCACGGACGTGGCGCCAAGCCCGGCACCGAGCCGACCAGCTGTCAGACCTGCGGCGGTCACGGCCAAGTGCGGATCCAGCAGGGCTTCTTCTCGATCACCCAGACGTGCCCGCGTTGCAGCGGCACCGGCAAGGTGATCAAGGATCCCTGCGGCGCCTGCCAGGGCAGCGGGCGCGTGAAGCGCCAGAAGACCCTGTCGGTGAAGATCCCGATGGGCGTCGACGAAGGCGACCGGATCCGGCTCTCCGGTGAGGGGGAGGCCGGAGTGAACGGCGGCCCGGCAGGCGATCTGTATGTGGTCATTCGCATCAAACCGCACGCCGTGTTTCGGCGCGAGGAGAACAATCTCCACTGCGAGATGCCGGTGAGCTTCACGATGGCGGCGCTGGGCGGCGAGCTCGAAATCCCCACGCTGGATGGCAGCGCGAAGATCCGAGTCCCGCCCGAGACGCAGAGCGGGAAGGTGTTCCGCCTGCGCGGCAAGGGCATCAAAGGCGTGCGCAGCAGCGTGCACGGGGACCTGCTCTGCCACGTGGTCGTGGAGACGCCGGTCAACCTCAGCGCGCGGCAGAAGGAACTGTTGCAAGAGCTGGAAGAGATCAATCGGCGCGAGGCCGGCAAGCACGACCCACGCGCCAAGTCCTGGATGGAGAAGGTGAAGGAGTTCTTCCAGGCATGACCACAGCGGGTCGATGAGGTAGACATGCGGGGTTTGCTGTCCGTTGCGGCTTGCTAGGCTCGCCTTTCCACCTCCTCACTTCTTCACCTTTTCACCTCTTCACTTTATTCACTGCTCCAACTGCGGGGCAGCGAAGAAATGACCCTGGGCCCAGTCCACGCCGAGGTCGCACAGCACCTGGGCGCAAGCGCGATCCTCCACGCACTCGGCCACGGTCTTCAGCTCGAAACGCTGGGCGGCGACGACGATTGTCTCCACCAGCCCACGGACGCGCGCATCCGCGCCGATGCGGCCGACCAGGGAACCCTCGATCCGGACGAAGCTCATCGGCAGCTCGGTCAGATACAGGAACGAAGCGTACCCGCTGCCGAAATCGTCCAGAGCCAGGCGAAAGCCCTCGGCGAGCAGCGGCTGCAGCTGGCGCTGGAGAGCGCTCACATCGACCGCATTGCGCTCGGTGATCTCGACCACCAGCGGGTTGATGCCGCCGTCGCCGATCAAACGCAGGCGATGGGCAAGCTCGACCAAGGCCGCGACCTCGTCGGCATCGGAGAGAAATTGCGTGGAGAGGTTGATGAAGCGCGCCTGGCCGCTGCGCCCCTCGCCGGCATGCGCTAAGCGCTCCAAAGCGCATTTGGACACCGCCCGGTCGATCGCTGCCACCAGGTGGAGCTGTTCAGCCGCCGTGATGAATCGCTGCGCAGGGATCGGCGCGCTACCTGTTCCCACGATGCGCGCCAGCGCCTCCTCGCCGACCACGACACCGGTGCGCAGGTCGACGATTGGTTGGAACGCGGCTGTCACGCGCCCTTCCCGCAGAGCCGTCTGGACCTCGGCCCCCTCCCAGATCACGCCCTCTTGCCGCTGTCGGGCCACGCCCGCGCAAAGCACCTGATCGCGCCCGGATTGCTTCGCCTGATACAGCATTGCGTCGGCGCTTGCCACCATCGCGTCCAACGCTTGGGTGTCCGGGGAATACAGCGCGATGCCGATGCTTAGCGTGAGCGCAACCTCCGCGTGCGCCAACTTGAGCGGGTTTGTTTTCACCAGCTTGCGCACGCGCTCCCCCGCAGTGAGCGCCCCGCGCGCGTCCGGATCGTGGAAACAGAGGAGGAACTCTTCGCCGCCCCAACGCGCGAGCCAGTCACCGCCGCGCATGTTTTGCGCGAGCAACGATGCGAGATGCGAAAGCGCGCGGTCACCCGCTTGATGGCCGTACTGATCGTTGACGAGCTTGAAGCGATCGATATCCGCCAAGGCGATGGCGAACACAGACCCGTCGCGCCGCGCCCGGCTCCACTCGATCTGCAGCCGGGTCTCGGCCGCGCGGCGGTTGGGCAGCCCGGTGAGATAGTCTTCCATTGCAAGCCGCGTGAATTCCAGCTCCTGGGTTTTGCGCGCGGTGATATCGCGCTGAACCGAGACCCAGTGCGCGATGGAGCCGTCCGCCGCGCGGACGGGCACGACGGAGAGCTCGATCCAATAAGGCTCCCCCGACTTGCGGTAGTTGAGGATCTCGGCATGCACCTGGCCGCCTTGCGCGATCGCCTCGCGCAAGCTAACGCGCGTGGCTTGGCTGGTGCCCGGGCCTTGCAGGAAGCGCGGATTTTGGCCCAGCACCTCGGCCGCAGCGTAGCCCGTCGTGCGCGTGAAGGCGGCGTTGACGTAGAGGATCCGCTGCTCGGCGTCCGTGATCAGCACGATCTGATCCGAGGCTTCGATCGCGGTCGACACCAGCCGCTGCTGCCCCGCGACTTCGCGCGCCTGGGAGCTGTTGACGACGAAGCAGTGGATTACACCCGCGCTGCCCTCACCCTCGCGATACGCAACGATCTCCAGGCTCGACGCCGGGCCACCAGCGGCAGACACGCGGCAGCTGGCGCGCACCGTGCCGCTCGCGGCGGCCTGCGACGACAGGGCGGCCCAGCTCGGGTCGCCGAGGAGGGCGCGCAGGTCGACGCCGACGAGTGTATCGGGCACCGCCGAGAATAAGGCTGCGAAGTTCGCATCCGCAGACACGATCTTGCGGTCCGTGAGGCGCGCCGTCACGCGACCGATGCGGGCCGCTTCCAGGATGCGATTCTCATATTGCTCAACCAACGCGCGTTCGCGCCCGGCGAAGGCCAGCGAGATCTCGCGCAGGCTGGCCGCCAGCACCAGTTCGAACGCCGAGCCGGCCACTGCGAACAACCGGTCGAGACGCTCCGCAACGTCGGTCGCCGCGTTCGCGACCGCCTCCACGCACTGCAAGGCGTCGGTGAGGAATGCCGCGCGCAGACCGCCGAGCGCGCCCCAGGCGCGCCGGAGCTCCACGTCCTGCAAGCGCGCCGCGACCTGCGCGCCCTCTCCGTCATACCAGTCCCAGGCGCCGGAGCCCGGTAGGGGAGCAGGCTGGCCGGAGACGACGGCCCGAACGAATTGGCGAAGCCACGCCTGCTGCTCCCGCAGGGCCGGCAGCAGCGGCGGAAATGCCATTTGCAATCGATCCGCTCCGTCCATCGCGTTCCTTCGCGCTGCGGCGTCAAGTCTACGCCGGCGAGGTGCCGAAAGACAGTCGTGCCAAGCCGATGGTCAGAGCTTGCGCCAGGTCGTGCCCGCCGGCGTGTCTTCCAGGACGATCCCGTTGGCCAGCAGCTCGGCGCGTATGCGGTCCGCGTTCTTGAAGTCCTTCGCCTTCTTCGCCGCCGCGCGCTCCGCGATGCGCGCTTCGATCTCGACAACGGACAGCTCGCCGTGTGCCTGCATGCGCCCCTGCAAGTAGGACACCGGGTCGCGCTGGAGCAGCCCGAGCAACCCGCCGAGCGCGACCAGCAGCCCGGCTTCTCGGGGCGAGCGGGAGCGGTTCACCTGCGTGGCGAGATCGAACAGCACCGCACAGGCCTCCGCCGTATTGAAGTCGTCGTCCATCGCGTCGCGGAACCGGCGCGCGAGCGGCTCGTCCCAATCGATCGCCGCCGGTGCCGGCGCGGTGTCGCGCAACGCCGTGTACAGACGCGTGAGCCCCGAGCGCGCATCCTCCAGGTGCTGATCCGAGTAGTTGAGCGGGCTGCGGTAGTGCGCGCGCACGATGAAAAAGCGCACCACCTCCGGATCGAACTTCGCCAGCACCTCGCGCACGGTAAAGAAGTTCCCCAGGGACTTGGACATCTTCTCGTTGTCCACGCGCACGAACCCGTTGTGCAGCCAGTAGTTGACGAAGACATGGCCGTGCGCGCCCTCGGACTGGGCGATCTCGTTCTCGTGGTGCGGAAAGATCAGGTCCTGCCCGCCGCCATGCATGTCGAAATGCTCACCCAGGAAGTGCTCACTCATGGCCGAGCACTCGATGTGCCATCCCGGTCGCCCTGTACCCCATGGCGCGTCCCAGGACGGCTCCCCGGGCTTGGCGGCCTTCCAGAGCACGAAGTCGAGCGGGTCGCGCTTGGCGGGCTCCACCTCGACGCGTTCCCCCGCGCGCAGGTCCTCGAGCGATTTGCCGGAGAGCTTCCCGTAGCCCGGGAACTTGTGCACCGAGTAGTAGACGTCGCCGTTGTCCGCGCGGTAGGCGAGGCCCTTGCGCATCAGCAGATCGATCATGTGTAGCATGTCGGGGATGTGCTGAGTGGCGCGCGGCTCGACGTCCGGCTTCTCGATGCCCAGCGCGGCGGCATCTTCATCCATGAAGCGGATGAAGCGCGCGGTCAGGTCGAAGATGCTCTCGCCGTTCTCGGCCGCACGCTTGATGATCTTGTCCTCGATATCGGTGATGTTGCGCACGTAAGTCACCGCGAAGCCGGTTGCACGCAGCCAGCGGCGGATGATGTCGAATGCCGCCAGCATCCGCGCGTGCCCGATATGGCAATAGTCGTACACCGTCATGCCGCACACGTACATGCTGGCATGGCCCGGCCGGATCGGGACGAAGTCCTGCTTCTCGCGCGCTAAGGAGTTGTAGACACGCAGCATGGTGCGTCAGAAGCCTCGAGGCGGTGTCGGAAGCCATGCCCACACCCGGGTAGAGGGCGGCCGGGTAAACCGCCCGGGGCATCGCGTTTGCGCCCGCGTCCTGACCGATCGGGTGCGAGCTGGCACGCCTGGTGCAGGCAAACGGACCGAAGTTCGTGTCGCGTGCTGCGAACCGGCGCGGGCGAGCCTAGGTGTGGAGAAGTACTGTGAAGACCCGTCGCGTCGAAATGGGAACAGGGGAAGCATGGGCTCGCGGCGCGGTTCGTATTGCCCGGCCAGCCAGCCTACCGGGCGCTGGACGGCGCCGATTCTGTTTCGTCTCAGGCCTTGGGTCATCTGCGAGTGAGCAGGCAAATAGGCACCAAGACCTTGCTGTAGGCTGCTCGCGCGCCGGAGCGATCCCGCTTCAGCGACCGGGCGCAGGCGGAAGCGGGGTGCGGCAGGTGCGGAATCTCATCAGCGGGTCGTTGGAATCTGCTAGGATTACAACAACCTAGCAGCGAAGATTGAAAAAAGTATAGCACAATGGTCATGCACCGCATCCGGCCACTTGCCGCCCTGCTTTTCTTGCTATGCGGCGCCGGTTACCAAACTCACGCATGGGCGGCGGACGACTACCAAGAGGGCAGCAGGCTGCTCAAGGAAGGCAAGCCGGCCGAAGCGCTCGAGCATGTCGACGTCTACATCGCGCAGCATCCGAAGGACGCCCGCGCCCGTTTTCTCAAAGGCGTGATCCTCACCGAACAGAACAAGACTCAAGACGCGATCGTGGTGTTCACCGAGCTCACTCAGGATTACCCTGAGCTGCCCGAGCCTTACAACAATCTGGCGGTGCTGTACGCTGGCCAAGGCGATTACGACAAGGCGCGCCGCGCACTGGAGATGGCCATTCGGACCCATCCCAGTTATGCGGTCGCGCACGAGAACCTCGGCGATCTGTACGCCACAATGGCCAGCCAGGCCTACGACAAGGCGTTGCAGCTGGACACGAACAACGCTACAGCGCGGAAAAAGCTGGCGCTGATCAAGGAGCTGTTCCCGACGAAAACGGCGGCGACACTCGCCAAAGCGGAGCCGGAAAAGCCCGCCGCTGAACCGGCAAAGCCTGAACCCGTCACTTCCCCGCCGCCTGCGCCGGCCGTGTCTACCGCAGCGCCCGTGACTGCGGCAGCTACGCCGGCGCCTGCGCCGGCCGCGGCGGCTCCGCCCAAGCCGGCGGCCGAGGCAAAGCCGGCCGCGAGCAACGTCCCGCCGGCAGAGGACCAGACGGCGGCGGTGCTGCGCATGGTGAGCAGCTGGACCAAGGCCTGGTCAAGCAACGACGCGAGCACCTACCTGAGCTTCTACGCACCACACTTCCAGACCCCCGATGGCGAGCCGCGCCAGGAGTGGGAGGCGAACCGACGTGCCCGCCTGGCGAAGCCGAAGAAAATTCACGTCACCGCCTCTTCACCCCGCGTCAGATTTACCGATAAGACCCACGCCGTCGTGACTTTCCGCCAGAACTACAGCTCGGACACGCTCAAGGCGACCGGCACCAAGACGTTGCACCTGGTTCGCATCGGGGACCGCTGGCTGATTGAGCAGGAACTCGTAGAGAAGTGACCCGAAGGTTCGCCATACCGCATGGAACGCGGTTGCGCGCCATGACGCTGCCGCTGCTCGCTGCCGCGGTGTTGGCCGGCGACGTCTCGGCCATGGGCAGCCATCAATCGCCGGTGGCGCACGTGGGCCGCGGGCTGCAGCTGCCGGAGGCGATGCTGGTCCAAGCGCTCATCGACATCCGCAACAACCGCCTGTCCGCAGCGCTGGAGCGTGTGGACGCGCTGCTGGAGATCAAACCGGACTTTCGCCTCGCTCAGCTCATCAAGGGCGACTTGCTGATGGCGCGGGCCCGGCCGATCAGCACGATGGGAGCGGCGAATGCCCCCGCCGATCGCATCAACGACCTGCGCGACGAAGCGCGTGCGCGGCTGGCACGCTACGAGATGCAGCCACCGAAGGACCGCGTGCCGAAGTACCTGCTGCAGATGCACTCGGAGCAACGCTATGCCGTGGTCGTGGACACCGCGAAGTCGACCCTGTATCTGTTCGAGAACCGCGACGGCACGCCGCACTATGTGTCCGACTACTACATCACCGTGGGCAAGAACGGCACGAACAAGTCGCGCGAAGGGGACAAGAAGACCCCGCTCGGGGTCTACCGCGTGACGAGTCAGCTGCCCAAGGCTCAGCTCGGCGATTTCTACGGCGGCGGCGCCTTCCCGCTCAGCTATCCTAACGAATGGGACGAACGGCAAGGCCACAACGGCCATGGGATCTGGCTGCACGGCACGCCGAGCGACACTTACAGCCGGCCGCCCCGCGCGAGCGATGGCTGCGTCGTGCTCACAAACGAAGACCTGGCCGACCTCGCTCGTCACCTGCAGGTCGGCGTGACGCCGGTGATCATCGCAGAGGGCGTGGAGTGGGTCGACGCCCCCGCCAACGCCAGCCTGCGCAGCGCCCTGTCAGAGCGCTTGGAGCACTGGCGGCGCGACTGGGAAAGCAAGAACACGGATCGGTACCTGCAGTACTACGCGCGCGGCTTCGCCAGCGGCGGAATGAACCTCGCGCAGTGGTCGGCCCAGAAGCGTCGCGTGAACGCGGCCAAGGACTGGATCAAGGTCCGCGTATCGGACGTCTCGATGTTCCTGTACCCTGGGCACGACGATCTCGCGGTGGTGAGCTTCACGCAGGACTACAGCAGCGACAACCTGTCCAACAAGATGAGAAAGCGCCAGTACTGGGGCCGCGAATCGAGCGGCTGGAAGATCCTGTACGAAGGCGCCGCGTGAGGCGTGCGCGGACGGATCGCGCGAGGCGCCTGCCGCGCGACGGGTAACGAAGCAGGTCTACGCTGTAGGTGCCTGTCGCGTTCGGCGGGTAGCGCTTTCCTGGACGAAGTCGCCGCGACCGACGTCATCCCGCAAACCGCCCCGGCGCCCCGCCGGCAGGCAATCAGGAGACACGCCATGGTAAAGCTGCATACCACCCTCGGTACGATCAGCCTGGAGCTCAACGCCGAGAAGGCCCCGATGACGGTGGAGAACTTCGTCGCGTATGTCCGCAGCGGCTTCTATGGCAACACGATCTTCCACCGCGTGATCGACGGCTTCATGATCCAAGGCGGCGGCTTCGAGCCGGGGATGAAGCAGAAGCCCACGCGCACACCGATCAAGAGCGAGGCGGACAACGGCTTGAGCAACAAGGCTTACACCATCGCGATGGCGCGCACCCCCGACCCGCACTCCGCCTCGAGTCAGTTCTTCATCAACGTGAGCGACAACGACTTCCTCGACTTCCGAGCGCCTACGGCGCGCGAGTACGGCTATTGTGTCTTCGGCGAGGTGGTGGACGGAAAGGAGATCGTAGATCAGATCAAGAAGACCGCCACCACCTCGCGTGCAGGGCACAACGACGTTCCCGTGGAGGACATCATCGTCACCAAGGCGGAGATCGTCTAGCTCGCAAGCCGCGACAGCCGCAAGCCGGAGCCGTCGCATTGAGTTTCACCGCCTTCATCTCCGATCTGCACCTCACCCGCACGCGCCCGCGGATCAATCGCATCTTCTTTTCGTTCCTGGCCGGCGCGGCGCTGCAGGCAGACGCGCTGTACATCCTCGGCGACTTGTTCGAGTACTGGGCCGGAGACGATGACCTCGTCGATCCGCTGAATGCCCAGGTCGCGGCCGGGCTGAAGGCGCTGAGTGACGGCGGGGTGCCGGTGTACCTGATGCACGGCAATCGGGATCTGCTGCTGTTCGACGGCTTCGGACGCGCTGCCGGCGTGACGTTCATCGCTGACCCTACGATCATCGACCTCTACGACACGCGCACGCTGCTCATGCATGGGGACGCGCTGTGCACGGCGGACGAACGCTATCAGGCGTCCCGGCGGCGCATGCACAGCCGCGCGTGGCAGCGCCTCTTCCTCGCCCTACCGCTGCGAATTCGGCGCGCCATGATCGAGCGCGCCCGCCGCCGGAGCGACGCACGCAAACGGACCGAGGCCGAGGAGATCATGGACGTCACACCGGCGGCGGTGGATCAGGCGTTGCATGCGAGCGGCTGTGAGCGGCTCATCCACGGTCATACCCATCGGCCCGCACGGCATACCCACCTGGTAGACGGACGCGATTCCGAGCGCTGGGTCCTGTCGGCTTGGTATGATCACGGAGAATATTTAAGTGTTTCCCCCCAGGGCTGCACCCCGGTGCGGCTCGATTAGATCTGGCTGTCTTCCGGCTGCCCCTGCTGTGCTCACCGTTCACCTGTCTCTGCGCTCGTGCGCTGGTTCACGCCAAACTGCGGTCCCCTGCGAGCACAGCGGTGGTGTAAAGCGGGCCGTGGGGCAAGAGCTAGCTTGGGCGCCCGCGCCGAGATCATTGCGGTAGCGCTGGCGGGACGCCAGCAGATCACTCAGGTTCCTCCTCTCCATGACCTCGCCAGGCGAACTCCCACCGACCTCCTGCAACTCGTCCGCCGAGGCGACCTTTGCGCGGCGCGCGGGCGCGGCGGGATTCGTGCGAGCTCTGGTCGGGAATCTGCGTTGCGGCTTGCGTCTCGTCGCGTTGCTTCCTCTACCGCGAGACCGGCTCGAAGTCAGCCCGGAGCAGTTGATTGCGCTCGCGGGGCTCGACCTGCTCGTCGAGCTCGTGGCCGACTTCGTCATGGCCGGCCCGCATGCACAGTTCAATCTGTGGGGGCTTCCGGGCGCGCTGTTTCCCGTGCTGCTGCTTCTCGCGACCGGCTTCGCCGCCGCACGCGTCACTCGCGACGGCGCCCTGAGCCTCTTGCTGCCGATTGCGCTGCTCTCGATCAACCCGCCGCTGGAACTGTACAGCCTGGCGCTGTACCTCGCGGCGAACACGCAGTGGGTGGACTTCTCCAGCCGACCCCTCGACCTTTTCTACTCGTGGAGCGCTTTCCTGTGGTGGGCGATCGCTGCGTGCGTGTGCGTATCGCGGCTGACGCGGGTAGCCCTCCCGCAGCGCATGCTGGCGGTCGCCAGCCTCGCCCTGCTGCTGATCGCGCCGGCCGCGATCCTGCCGCGGGGCTCCATCGGAGTGCTATGGTCGGATGACTCCGACCGCAACGGCCAGGAGCAGCCGCTGCATGCTGACGCATTGGCGACGGAGGAAGCGTTCTATGCACAGCCGGAGATCTTGCGACGCGAGCTCGCAGCATTGCAGCCCGGCCGTCAAGGAGAACAGAACCTCTACTTTGTCGGCGTGGCCGGGTCCGCTGGCGAGGATGTGTTTCGACACGAGCTGTACGTGATCCGCGAGTTGTTCGAGCGGCGCTTCGGCGCCGGCGGGCGCAGCATCATCCTCGTGAACAGCCCGCGCACGGCGCTCAATGAGCCGATCGCGACGGTCACGAGCCTGCAGCGCACGCTTGCCCGGGTGGGCCAAGTGATGAAGCGGGATGAGGACGTGCTTTTCCTGTACCTCACCTCGCACGGCTCGCAGAACCATCGCCTCACACTGGAGTTCTCGCCCCTGCACCTGCGCGACCTCGACGCGTCGATGCTCAAGCGCATGCTCGATGCCGCGGGCATTCGCTGGCGCGTCCTCGTAGTGTCCGCATGCTATTCGGGCGGCTTCATTCAGCCGCTCGAGGACGAGCGAACGCTGCTCATCACTGCAGCCGACTCCGATCGCACTTCATTCGGCTGCGGCGCCGAGTCAGACTTCACCTACTTCGGGAAGGCCTACTTCGACGAAGCGCTGCGTAAGACCTATTCTTTTACCGGGGCGTTTGAAGCCGCTCGCCACAGCATCGAGGCACGCGAACAGACGGAGGGGTTCGCACGCTCGAACCCGCAGATCTCCGTCGGCACACGCATCGCGCAGAAGCTGCAGCAGATGCAGCTCACCTGGGAGGCGGCAGGTCCCCGAGACGTAACAGCCAAGCAGTGATGAGCAAAGCTGGGAGCTCGGGGGCTGCCCGTCCGGCCATGTGCTCATCCGTGAGGGCTCACGCGGCGAGCCCTCGCTCGAGATCCGCGCGGATCTCCTCCTCCGCCTCCAGCCCGACCGCCACGCGCAGCATCCCTTCGCCGATCCCAGCCTGCTCTCGCGCGGCCGGCGAAAGTCGCCCATGCGTGGTGCTGGCAGGATGCGTGATCGTGGTCTTGGTGTCGCCCAGGTTCGCAGTGATCGAGATCATCCGCGTCGCGTCCACCACCCGCCAGGCGGCCTCGCGCCCACCGCGCACGACAAAGGACACCACGCCGCCGCCGCTCGACTGCTGACGCATCGCGAGCGCGTGTTGAGGATGCGACGGCAGGCCGGGATAGTACACGCGCTCCACGCAAGGATGCGTCTCCAGCCAGCGGGCCAGCGCCAACGCGTTCGCGCAATGCGCCTGCATGCGCAGCCGCAGCGTCTCCAGCCCCTTGAGAATGACCCATGCGTTGAATGGACTCAGCGTCGGACCTGCATTGCGCAAGAACGCGGTGAGCGGCTCTCGGATCAGGTCGCTGCGGCCGAGTACTGCGCCGCCCAGGACGCGGCCTTGCCCATCCAGATACTTGGTCGCCGAGTGGATCACGATGTCCGCGCCCATCTCGATAGGGCGCTGCAGTGCAGGGGTGCAGAAGCAGTTGTCGACGACCAGCAGTGCGCCCGCGCGATGCGCGAGCGACGCCAGGCCGCGGATGTCGGATATTTCCGTCAGCGGATTGGACGGGGTCTCCAGGAACAGCAGCCGAGTGTTCGGTCGCAGCGCCGATTCCCACTCGCCGACCTCGGTGGGCGACACGAAAGTGGTGGCAACTCCGAACCGCGACAGCCAATTGTTGAACAGCTGCACTGTCGCGCCGAACAAGCTGCGAGAGGCCACGATGTGGTCGCCGCTACGCGTGAACGACATCACGCAGGCGAGAATCGCCGACATGCCGGAAGCGGTGGCGATGCAACACTGCGCGCCTTCCAGCGCGGCAAGCCGCTCCTGCAGCATGTCGACTGTGGGGTTGGTGTAGCGCGAGTAAACGTTGCCGGCTTCCTCTCCAGCGAAGCGGGCGGCGGCTTGCGCCGCGTTCTCGAACACGAAGCTCGAGGTCAGATACAACGCCTCGGAATGCTCATTGAACTGGCTGCGGTGGATCCCAGCACGGATCGCCAGGGTGTCGAACTCGGTCATAGGGTCGATGCTCGTCTCATCGGCGGCGCCGCCTGCGTGCGCCGGCGTCGCTCTCAAGTTCGGCGTCCGCCGGACGTAACGTCAGGAAGGGGCGACCTTCGCTGCGTCTGCCCGGGCCGGGCGGCCGCAATAAAAAAACCCGTCCAGCCTTGGCTGCGACGGGTTTGCCCGCGCTTTAGCTGGATTTATAACGCGCCCGCAAGCTGTCGATCAAATCGGCGCTGACAGGACGCTACTGCGATTCGGCACCTTTGTCAACGTCGCCGAGCCGCGCTCGTCGTACGCCCGGCCAGCATAGGTCGACTGGCTTGGTTCTTGCTGACTTGCCCACGGATCAGCCCTGCCGAAGCTCATGGAAGCCATTGCCTCGCCGACGCAAGACGCCGAGAAGCACGCGGCTCCGCCGGCCGGAAAAGTCGGGAAGTACGAGGTCCTGCGCCTGCTCGGCAGCGGCACGACCAGCAGCGTGTACCTGGCCCGCGATCCCGCCACCGCACGCGACGTGGCGGTCAAGCTCTTCTCCATCGACCACGGCGCGGACCACGAGCAGGCCACGCTGATCCGCAAGTTCTTCCTCACCGAGGTATTGCTGGCCCAGAAGCTGCGCCACCCCAACATCGTGCAGATCTACGACGCCGCGGTGGACGACTCCAGCGCGTACATCGCCATGGAATACGTCCCCGGCTCGACGCTGGACAAGTACTGCCAGCCGGGCAGCCTGCTCGACTTCAAGCGCGTGGCCGAGATCCTGCAGATCGTGTGCGGGGCGCTCGACTACGCGCAGCAGCACGGCGTCATCCATCGCGACATCAAGCCGGACAACATCCTCTTGTCGGAGAACCTGGAGCCGAAGGTCTCGGATTTCGGCTCGGCGCTCAATCTGGAGAACATGCGCGTGTCGCAGGTGAAGGGGGTGGGCTCGCCCGCCTACATGTCGCCCGAACAGATCGAGGGGCAGTCGCTTACCTCGCGCAGCGATATGTTCTCGCTCGGCATGGTGCTGTACAAGATGCTGACCGGGACTCTGCCCTTTACGGCGTCGACCCCTTACGGCATCGTCGAGCAGATCCTGCGCACGCAGCCACAGGCGCCCAGCCTGCGCCGTCCGGGCGTGCCGGATGCGCTGGACGCCATCTTCTCGCGCGCAACCGCGAAGAATCCCGACCAGCGCTTCGGGTCCTGGCGCGAATTTGCCGAAGCGCTCGCGCCCTTCTCTGGCCGCACGCTGGCGAGCGCCGAGCTGACCACGAGCGCCGACAAGCTGCAGGCGCTCAAGGGCCTCAGCTTCTTCACCGGCTTCGAGGACGACGACCTGCAGGAAGTGCTGCGCTTCAGCACGTGGCAGCGGCATCCGGCGGACACCGTGCTCATCGCCGAGCAGCAAGCGAATCATGGGTTCTTCGTGCTGGTCCGCGGTCAAGCGCGCGTAGTCAAGAACGGGACGCTGCTGCGGCTGGTGGAGCCGGGCCAATGCCTGGGTGAGACCGCGTTCTTGTCGCGCAACCGCGTGAAGAGCGCGATCACCATCTCGGCGGTGACCGAGCTCACAGTCGCGAGAATCGATCCGATCCAGCTCGCGCGCTCCTCCGACAAGTGCGTGCGCCGCTTCAGCGACGCCTTCCTCGCAGCGATCGCCGATCGCTTGATCGCCTCCGACACGCGCCTCTCCGAGCTGCTGGTCGAGCGCAGCATCACGCTGTTTTGACGCCGGCGCCGCAGCCAGCGCAGTGCTCCCATGAGGCAACCGGTCGGCAACGCCGAGCAGCCCGCAGCCGCCCACCCGGGCGGGCACGATCTGCCGGCCTTGATCGCCCGCGCAACTTGCGCGCTGGACCGCCACTGCCGAGCCGCCCGTCAGGAGTTGAATCAGACCCGCCAGCTGTTGGCCGAAGCCTCCCGCCTGCTGCTCGATGGCTTCCGTGCCGCGAATGCCGAGCTGACGGCGATGCAGGAGGCGGCCTGTGGCGACGCTCCGGCGGGCGCTGCGCAGCACCCGGCGTCGGGCGTGTCGCGACGGCTGTTGGCCGCTTCCCAGCACCTGCAATTCCCCGACCTCGTAGGTCAGCTCCTGGCGACCACCGAGGGGCGCGTGGACGCACTGCTGCAAATGTCCGAGAAGCTGCAGGCGCTGGTGCGCGCGTCCGCAACCACCGCGGCAGGCCCCGCGTCGGACGACGCGGACCTCGAACGACGCAGGCATGCGCTGCACGTCACGCTGCTGGCGCTGGAATCCTGCGGCGTGGACAGCGCCGTGGGTCAGTCGGATATGCAGGCCGGCGAGGTCAAGTTGTTCGGCCTGCGGCCGGGAATCGCACCGTCCGCGGAGAACTGATGAGGATGGAGAGGTCGCCATGAGCAAGCAGGTCCTGACCGTAGATGATTCGGCCGCTATCCGCGAGATGCTGGCCTACGTGCTGAAGTCCGCCGGACATGGCGTGGTCGAGGCCGAGGACGGCATGGACGGATTGCAGAAGGCGCTCGCCAAGCAATTCGACCTCGTCATCACCGACCAGAGCATGCCCAAGATGGACGGGATCACGCTGGTGAAGGCGTTGCGCGCGCTGCCGCAGTACAAGAGCACGCCCATCCTGCTGCTCACCACGGAGAGCGCAGACGCGATGAAGGACGAGGGGCGCTCCGCAGGCGCGACGGGATGGCTGGTCAAGCCCTTCGATCCGAACAAGCTGCTCGAGGTGGTGGAGAAGGTCACGCGCTGACTCCTGCGCGCCACTCCAAGTACGCTGCCCCTCACACGCGCTACCGAAAGTGACCGTCGATCTGGCCAAGTTCCTGCCCATGTTCCTGCAGGAGGCGCAGGAGCATCTCGCGGCCATGGAGGAGAACCTGCTGGCACTCGACCCGGCGGCTCCGGATCCGGAGGCACTGCAATCCATCTTCCGTGCCGTCCACTCGATCAAAGGCAGCAGCACGATCTTCGGCGCCAACCGTCTGGCGGATGTGATGCATGGGGTGGAGACCATCCTCGAGCGCATCCGCAAGCAGCAGGTCGAGCCGACGCCGGAACTGGTGTCCGTGCTGCTGCAAGCCTGTGACGGCGTGCGCGATGAGCTACGCCGCTTCCGCGACAGCGGGCACACGGACCCCGCCGCGCTCGAGCAGGTGTACGAACAGCTCACTCGCCTTGCGCAGGCCGATGGCGATCACGCATCGGGAGGCGAAGGCGTCACACATGCCGGGAAGCCGGGTCGCAGTCAACGCTTCCAAGTCGAGCTGAGGCTGCCCGCCGGGCAGGACATCACCGCGCTGCCGCTCGCCCCGCTCTACGCCGAGCTGGGCGCGCTGGGACGGGTCGAAGACCTGCACGCCGGGAGCGGAGCGAACGAACCGGCGCTGTCCCTGTTCCTGCTCACGACCGCGCCCGAGGAGGCGGTACGGACCCAGCTCTCCGCGCTGCTCGGAGCCGAGAACGTGCGCGTGCAGCACTTGCCCGCGCCGCGAAAGGACCTCGCCACAACACCTCCCAAGGCCCGGCCTATGCCACCGCTAGCGGGTCCGGAGCGCACTGCCTATGGGCTGTTCTCGGCCCAAAGCGCTGCGCAGCGTGGCAATGCGGTGGAGATCACGCACATCGGTCGCCGCAGCCGCGACCGGGAGTCGAGCCTGTCGAACGGGGGGCGGCGTGCCATCGATCGCGTGGCCTTGGACCGCTCTTCGATCCGAGTCGATACCGACAAGGTCGACCGCCTGCTGAACCTGGTCGGCGAGCTGGTGATCGCTCATTCGATGCTGACCGAGGCGGCTGCGCGCAGCGGCGCCGCGCACAGCGCCCAGCTGCGCGAGAGCGTGGCCCACGTCGGGCGCCAGACGCGCGAGCTGCAGGACGCCGTGATGAGCGTGCGCCTGCTCCCGATCGATTCGCTGTTCTCGCGCATGCCGCGGCTGGTCCACGATCTGGCGCAGCGCTTGGGGAAGGAAGTGGAGCTGCTCACCGTGGGTGGTGAGACCGAGCTGGACAAGGAAATGATCGAGAAGCTGGCCGATCCGCTCACGCATCTGATGCGCAACAGCCTGGATCACGGCATCGAGCCGCCCGGCGTGCGCGAGGCGGCGGCCAAATCGCGGCGCGGCAGTATCGAACTCGCCGCGACGCATGACAGCGGGAGCATTGTGGTCGAGCTGCGCGACGATGGCGCGGGCTTCGACCGCGAGAGGATCCTGCGCCGCGCCCAGGAATGCGGCCTGCCGGTTTCGGCTGGCATGTCCGACGAGGAGGTGTGGCCGCTCGTGTTCACGCCCGGCTTCAGCACCGCCGAGCAGGTGAGCGACGTATCGGGGCGCGGCGTGGGCATGGACGTGGTGAAGCGCAACATCGACTCGCTCGGGGGGCGCATCGACATCCGGTCGCGCCAGGGCGCGGGAACCACCATTCAGATCCGCCTGCCCCTTACGCTCGCCATCATGGAGGGCATGAGCGTGGAAGTGGGCGACGAGACGTTCATCATTCCCCTGGCATTCATCTCGGAGGCGTTCCTGCCGCGCGCCGAGCAGATCAAGTCGGTCACGGTCGGGCCGCGGGTGGTGCAGCTGCGCGACGAGTACATCCCCGTGCTCACGCTGGAGCAGTTGATCGGCGTTCGGGGCCGCAGCTCATGCCCGGGGGACGCGATCGCGATCGTGCTGCAGGCGGAAGGACGCAGCGCGGCCGTTGCCGTGGACCGACTCCTGGGCCAGCAGCAGGTGGTGATCAAGAGCCTGGAGCAGAACTATCGGCGCGTCCCGGGAATCGGCGGGGCCACCGTCCTGGGCAACGGGCGCGTCGCTTTGATTCTGGATGTTCACGCCCTGCTGCGCCTGGGCCTGTCCACGATCGCGCCTGCGCAGCTCCCCGCAGCCGAAGCACAGCCGGCCTGAGCCGGCACGCACCGCAATACGATGCCCAACCTCGACCTCAACAACTCCCGGACCGGCGGTGCGGCGGCCAGCGCGCGGCGGGAGTTTCTCGCCTTCCGACTGGGCAACCAAGATTACGCCATCGACATCCTCAAAGTGCAAGAGATCCGCGTGTTCGACTCCGTGACCAAGCTGCCCGGAGCGCCCGACTACATCAAAGGCGTCATCAATCTGCGCGGCATCATCACGCCGGTGCTCGACCTGCGCGTGAAGTTCGCTTTCGAGCGTGCCGAGTACGGCCCTTTCACGGTGCTCATTGTGCTGCGTGTGCGCGAGCGCCTCGTGGCGGCGGTGGTCGACGCGGTCGCCGACGTCGTTGCGCTCTCCGCCGATCAGATCCAACCGGCGCCCGAGTTCGCCTCCGCCGTCAACATCGAATACGTCATGGGGCTCGCGAACCGCAGCGACCGGATGCTGATCCTGCTCGACATCGAACGGCTGATCTCGAGTCCCGAGCTCGGCCTGTACGACTCGGAGGCCGCCCGGGAGAGCGCGCCCCCGTCTACCGGTGCAACGTCCTGATGAGGCTCCTGCACGAGCATCGGTGGGTGACCGCGCGGAACCCGGCCGGCCCGGAAGAGCCGCCCATCCACGTGGCGCGTCAGCGCCGCGGCCTTTGAGGTGCGTATGGAAGGCCTGCCAGGACTGGACGCGACCACGCCGTCGATCTACTTCGACGCGCGGCTGAACACGGAAGTGGCCAAGATCTTTCCCGGCCAGTATTTCGTGACCGACCGCGACATCGTCCTGCTCACCGTGCTCGGCTCGTGCGTAGCGGCTTGCATACGCGATGCAGGCGCTGGGGTCGCCGGCATGAACCATTTTCTGCTGCCCGAGTCCGCCGGGGACCTCGGGCCGGCGAGCCGCTCGGCACGCTACGGCACCCATGCGATGGAAGTGCTCATCAATCAGCTCATCCAGCAGGGCGCACGCAAGCAAAGCATGGAAGCGAAGGTGTTCGGCGGGGGCAACATGCTCCCGGACTTGCGCCTCTCCGCCATCGGGGAGAGTAACGCCCGCTTCATCGTCGACTATCTGAGCAAGGAAGGCATCCGCGTGGCGGCGAGCGACCTGCTGGACCAGTGCGCGCGCAAGATCTATTTTTTCCCCGCCACCGGACGCGTCCTGGTGAAGAAGCTGCGCCAGCTCCAAAACGACACCGTGCTCGCGCGCGAACAGGATTACCGCCAGCAGCTGAACCGCACCGAGGTGAGCGGGGGAGTGGAGCTGTTCCAATGACCATTCGCGTGCTGGTGGTCGACGACTCGCGCCTGGTGCGCGAGATCCTGCTGCAGATCATCGACAGCTACGCCGACATGCGCGTGGTGGGGGTCGCGGAAGACGCGTACCAGGCGCGGGCGATGATCGCGCAGCTCGAGCCCGACGTGCTCACCCTGGACGTCGAGATGCCGGGCATGTCGGGTCTGGACTTTCTCGAGAAGCTCATGCGCGCCCGACCCATGCCGGTGGTGATGATCTCCGCCCACACGGAGCAAGGCTCGGAAGCGACCCTGCGCGCGCTGGAGCTGGGCGCGGTGGACTTCGTGGCCAAACCGCGGCTCAACGAGCTGATCGGTGCAGACTATCGCGGCCTCGTGGCGGACAAGATCCGGGTTGCCTACACCGCTCGGGTGCGTCCGGGGGAGCCGCCGCCAGGCCGTACTCGGCCCGGCGCTCGGTCGTCCGCGGCGCCAATGCTGGACCGGTGCAACACCGTGATCGTGGTGGGCGCGTCCACCGGCGGCACGGAGGCTGTGCGTGCCCTGCTCACTCCTCTGCCTGCGGACGCGCCCGCCGTATTGGTCGCACAGCACATGCCGGAGCGCTATACGCGGCTGTTCGCCGAGCGTCTGAACGGCCTGTGCCAGATCCGCGTGCGCGAAGCCGAGCACGACGAGCCGATCCTTCCGGGACATGCGTACATCGCCCCTGGGGGCCAGCACATGCGCGTGCGGCGCGGCGGCGGAGAAGGGCGGTACGCCGTCGCGCTGTCGCGAGATGAGCCGGTGAACATGCATCGGCCGTCGGTCGACGTGCTGTTCGAGTCGGCCGCTCAGGTGCTGGGGCAGCGCGCGATCGGCGTGATCCTCACTGGCATGGGCAAGGACGGCGCGGCGGGGATGGCGAGGCTCAAGCAGGCGGGCGCGTACACGCTCGCCCAGGACGAAGCGAGCTGCGTGGTGTTCGGGATGCCGCGCGAGGCGATCGCGCTGGGAGCGGCGGCCGAGGTGGTCGCGCTCTCCGCTTTATCGAAACGCGTGCTGCAGGTGGCACGATCGCGCACCGCCGGCGCGTCCGAGCCGGCGCAATGAGCATGCCCCATGCCAAGCGCATCGCTCCCGCAGGGATGATTCCAGAGGTGCTCCATGGGTAAGAGACCGGCCAGGCTGTCCATCGGCGCGAAGTTCGCGCTCATCGCGAGCGCGTTGGTGCTCGTGTCCTTCGGCCTGCTGTGGCTTCTGATGAGCATGACCATGACCCGGTATCTCGATCAGGAAGCGCTCAACGACCTCACCAGCTATAACCAGCACGTGCAGGACTTGGTGCGGGTGTTCGATGGTACGCTGGACGGCGACATCGCTCGTCTGTCCAAGCTGTTCGCCGCCTACTTCCCGGAGCGCATTCAGGTGCAGCGCTCCCAGAGCATGCGCATCGGAGGCTTCGACACCCCGATGCTCAGTACTGCAGGCGAGCGCTTGAACCTGAACTTCTCGCGCGTGGACGCGTTCACCGCGCGCTCGGGTGCGACGGCGACCATCTTCGCGCGCAGCGGGCGCGACTTCATCCGCATCTCGACTTCTTTGAAGACCGAGACGGGCCAGCGTGCCGTGGGCACGGCGCTCGATCGCGAGCATCCCGGCTATCGGCGTTTGCTCGACGGGTTGAGCTATCGCGGGCCGGCGGTGCTCTTCGGCCGCCAGTACATGACCGTCTATGAGCCGATCCGGGACGCGCAGGGCCAGGTGATCGGGGCGTTGTACGTGGGGCTCGACATCACCGACGACCTCGAGGTGCTCAAGCAGAAGATCCGCTCCATCCGGCTGCGCAAGAGCGGGTTCATCTACGCGCTCGATGCCAGGGCGGGCCCCGGATTCGGCACCGCCGTCATCCACCCCTCCCGGCAGGGGGCCAATCTGCTCGGGGACAAGGACGCGAGCGGGCGCGAGATCGTCCGCGAGATGCTGGACAAGAAGCAGGTGACGCTGCGCTACGTGCGGCCTGCGGCGCAGTCCCGTTGGGGGTCCGACGAATTGATCGCCGTGTGCTCGTACTTTCCGCGCTGGCAGTGGCTGATCGTGAGTGAGACTCCGGTCAAGGAGGTGTTCGAAGTCGGCGACATCCTGCGGGCGCAATTGCTGATCGCCGCGGTGATCATCGCCGTGCTGCTCTCCGGCCTGCTCTATCTTGCGCTCCGCCGCACCATCGCGCGCCGGTTGAGCCAGGCCGTGAGCTACGCCAAGCGCGTCGCTTCCGGGGACCTGTCGGCACGCATCCGCACCGACCACCAGGACGAAACCGGCCAGCTTCTGAGTTCCCTAGACGACATGGCGGAAAGCCTGTCCAACATCGTCGCGGGTGTGCGCGTGGCCGCGGACTCTATTCACGAGACGTCCAAACAAATTCGCGCCGGCAACACCGACCTGTCGCAGCGCACTGAAGAGCAGGCCTCGAGCCTGGAGCAGACCGCTGCCAGCATGGAGCAGCTCACCGGGACGGTGCGGCAAACCAGCGAAAACGCCAAGCAAGCCAACGAGCTCGCTCAGAAGGCGTCACAGGTCGCCATCCGGGGCGGGCAGATCGTGGGCGACGTCGTGGACACGATGCGGCAGATCCAGGTGGCCTCGAGCAAGATCGCCGAAATCGTTACGGTCATCGACACCATCGCGTTTCAGACCAATATCCTGGCGCTCAACGCCGCAGTCGAGGCAGCGCGTGCGGGCGAGCAAGGACGCGGCTTCGCGGTCGTCGCCGGCGAGGTGCGCAGCCTCGCCCAGCGCAGTGCCGACTCGGCCAAGGAGATCAAGGATCTCATCTACACCTCGGCGGACCGGGTGGAAGCCGGCGCCAAGCTGGTGAGCCAGGCAGGAGCGACCATGGGTGAGATCGTCACGTCGGTGAAGCACGTCAGCGAGCTGATGGCCGGCATCGCCGAGGCCTCGTCCCAGCAAAGCTCGGGACTCCAAGAGGTCAACCAGACCATCACCGTCATGGAACAGGTCACACAGCAGAATGCGGCATTGGTTGAGGAGGCTACCGCCTCGGCAGAGCGGCTGCGGCGTCTCGCGGAGAACCTGGTGACCGCAGTCAGCGTGTTCAAGGTGCCCCAAGCGGCGCGTGCGGCGCCCCGAGGCACCATGCCGGACACGGCTACGCCCGCCGGTACGCGCCCGCAGCGCAGCCTTGGTCTGCCGGCCTCCGAAATCCAGCTGGCCGCGGCGAGCGACGGCGAATGGGAAGAGTTCTGAGCGGCGGTCGGCGAGATCGACGCTAGCGGTCCCCTGCCCGCGACCGCGCGCGTCTGTACTCGGTCCAGGGGCCCAGCGTCTTGCGCAGCAAGATCTCGTCGTGGCCGGCGACGAGAAAGTCCTTCAGCGCGCCCACCACCTCGTAGCCGAGCTGCGCATAGAAGCGCTGGGCGGGATGGTTGAAGGAGGACACGCACAGGAACAGGTTCGGGCTGTGCTCGAAGACCCGTTGCTCCGCGAACCGGATCAGCTCGCGCCCGACCCCGTGGCCGCGCGAATCGGGACGCACGCAGATCACCTGGATATAGCCCGGCAACGGGCCGGTGAGGTCGAGCACGATCAGCCCCTGCAGGCGCCCGGCGTCCTCCGCCACCCACGCCTCCTTGGTCGGGATCGCGAGCAGCCTGAGCGCGGAGTCGATGCCGCGCCCGAGCGTGATCCACGGCTCGGAGGCCGCCATCCATCTTGCGCATTCGGCGGCTTCCTGCTCGCCCCCCAACCTGCGCACCTCGAGGCTCATACCCCGCCCTGCCCCGTCCGGACATCGACCTGAGTCCACGCGTCCAGCGCGCAGCGCGAACGGCCGAAGGAATGTGGCACGAGCAGATCGCCTCAGGCTCGGGTGTGGACTCAATCCACCGTGACGAGGTTCAGATCGAGCTGGGTGTTGGCAAGGCTGCCGCGGCGGGTGAGCGCGGCATCGTTGCGCTCGGCCTCCACACCCGCGAGGTACTCCGGCGTGACGTCGCCGGTGATGTAGACGCCGCTGAAGCAGGAGGTCTCGAAGCTGCGCACCCTGGGGTTCACTGACCGGCAATCTTCGATCAGGGCGTCGAGGTCCTGATAGATCAGCCGGTCGCAGCCGATCTCGCGTGCCACCTCATCGGCGCTGCGGCCGTTGGCGATCAGCTCCTTGGACGTGGGCATGTCGATCCCATAGACGTTGGGGAAGCGCACAGGCGGCGATGCCGAAGCGAAGAAGACCTTGCGCGCGCCGGCCTCGCGGGCCATCTGTACGATCTCGCGGCTGGTGGTGCCGCGCACGATGGAATCATCCACCAGCAGTACGTTCTTGCCCTTGAACTCCATGCCGATGGCGTTGAGCTTCTGCCGCACCGAGCGGGTGCGCGTGCCCTGTCCCGGCATGATGAAGGTGCGGCCGATGTAACGGTTCTTGATGAAGCCTTCGCGGTAGGCGAGCCGGAGGTGCTTGGCAAGCTCCATCGCGGCCGGCCGGCTGGAGTCGGGGATCGGGATCACCACGTCGATCGCGAGATCCGGATGCTCCTGCGCGATCTTCTGCGCCAGGCTGACGCCCATGCGCAGCCGCGTCTCGTACACCGAAATGCCGTCGATCACGGAGTCGGGCCGCGCTAGGTACACGTACTCGAAGATGCACGGATTGAGCGAGGCGTCGTGCGCACACTGCCGGCTGTGGAAGCGCCCGTCCTCGCCGACCAAGACGGCCTCGCCGGGCGCGACGTCGCGCAGTAACAGAAACCCCACCGTGTCGAGCGCGACGCTCTCCGAAGCGACCAGATACTCGATCCCGGACTCGCTCTGACGATGACCCACCACCAGCGGGCGGATCCCGAACGGATCGCGGAAGGCGAGCAACCCATATCCGGCGATGCTGGCGACCACCGCGTAGGCGCCGCGGCAGCGGCGGTAGACGCCGGACACGGCGGCGAAGATCGTGTCCGCGTCCAACTCATATCCGCGCGCGAAGTATTGGAGCTCATGGGCCAGCACGTTGAGCAGCACCTCGGAATCGGAGCTGGTGTTCACGTGCCTGAGGTCCTGCCGGAACAGCTCGGCTTTGAGCTGCTCGGAGTTGGTGAGATTGCCGTTGTGGCCGAGCACGATGCCGAACGGAGAGTTGACGTAGAAAGGCTGGGACTCCGCCGGGTTCTGCGCCGAGCCCGCCGTCGGGTAGCGGCAGTGGGCGATGCCCATGGTCCCCGCCAGGTTGCGCATGTCCCGCGTGCGGAACACGTCGCGCACCATGCCGCTGCCCTTGTGCATGTGGAAGGTGCTGCCTTCGGCAGTGACGATGCCGGCAGCATCCTGCCCGCGATGCTGCAGCACCAGCAGGCCGTCGTACAAGAGTTGGTTCACGGGAGACCTGGCGACGACGCCGATGATTCCACACATTGCCCGGTACTCCGTTACGTTACGTGTTCGCCCATAACCGCAGCCGCTGCGCCTCGCGAGACCGCGCTAGTATAGTCGAAGCGAATCCCGTCAACCCGCGCTCCCCTCGGCCGTCTCCTCGAAATGGATGCGCTGTGCGAGCGCGGCGGGCAGGAATACCCGTACGTTCTTCGCCAACGCTTCCAGCGGCGGGCTGAACACAGCGTTGCGCCAGGTCGGCTCGTGGGGCAGAGGGGTCATGCCGGCTACCAACACCAGCGCCACCAGGATCACGAGCGCCCGCGCGGTCCCGAACAGCAGGCCCAGAAACCGGTCCCAGGGCGAGAGCCCCGCCCCTCTGATGAGTTGCGTGAGGGCGAGTGTGGCGAGCGCGAACAGCAGCAAGCTGCCGAGCATCAGAGCGACGAAGGCCAGAAACAGGCGCAGCCACGGGTAGGTCACGACGGCGGGAAGGAACACGGCTACAGTGGGCGCGAAGTGCAGCGAAATCAAGAAAGCGCAACTCCAAGAGGCGATGGACATGACCTCGCGCAACGCGCCGCGGAACAGCCCAGCCAGCACCGACAGGCCGAGTATCGCGAGAACGGCGTAGTCGAAGCCAGTCACGGACTGTGGTCGAGCGATCGCGGCCTCACTCGTGCGCGCTTCATTCGCCCTTGCGCACGATCTTGGCGTCGTTGCCCGGCAGCAGCTTGGCGGCTTTCAGCTGCTCCTTCGCCTTCTCCGCCGCCTGCATGCTGGGAAACGGGCCCGCGCGCACGCGCACCCGTATTCCGTGCGGTGTCTTGACCGATTCGCTATAGGCTGCGACCTTCTCGGCCTTGACCTTGGCGAGAATGTCCTTCGCACGCGCGCGATCGGCGAAGGCGCCCAGTCGAATCACGAACTCCTCGGGTGGAGCGGCGCTCTGCTCCGCTGCGTGGGATTCGCCGGGCTGGTCCGCAGCGCGCGACATTGTCTGCGCCTCAGGGGCCGAGGCCGGAGGCGCAGATTGAGGCGCGGGCTGCGGCATCGGATTTCCGGGTGTGCCGGCTTGCGTCGTGGCGCCGCTTAGCGGCGCTGGCAGCGCCGGCGTCGTGGCGGCCGCATCGCCGGCGGGCGCGGTGGGCTGCGCGGCGCCAGGCATCGGTGGAGCGGAGGGGACAGGAGCTTGAGTCTGCGCGGGGACCGGTGGAATGCGGATATCGATGTCCTGTTTCTGCTGCCGTGGTCCGCGGTCGAGAAACATGGGAACGAACACGACCACCAGCAGGACCAGGCCGACCGCGCCCACCAACCGCCGGCGCGCGCGCTTTCTCAACTGCAGCTCTTCATCGGAGACGGAGGTCTTGGCCATGTCGGCGAACGCGGACTCAGGCGGCGGCCTGAATGCTTCGTAGCGCATCGGTAACGGTGTAGAAGGACCCGAACACAACGATTCTAGCATCCATGTCCGCTCGCTCTCTCGCCCTTTCCAGCGCTTGCCGCACATTCGCGGCCGCGTGCACGGGTTCACGCACCGCGGCCGCCGCGAATGCCTGTTGCAGACGCGCAAGGTCGGCTCCGCGCGGCGATGCGAGCGGCGCGATGTGCCACTCGTCTATGTGCGGCGAGGTGAGCGCGATCACCCCTTCGATGTCCTTGTCCCGGAGCATGCCGAACACGGCCAGCGTGCGGCCTCCACGCGGCAGATGCGCAAGGTTTTCCGCCAGGCGCAACGCGGCATGCGGGTTGTGTGCGACGTCGAGAATGATCGAGGGGCTTCCGGGCAAGATCTGAAAGCGCCCGCGCAGCTCGACCTGCACCAACCCGCGGCGGACGGCGCCCATGTCCACCGGCAACCGGAGCTTCACGCTGTCGAGTGCCGCCAGCGCCGCGGCCGCGTTGGCGAGCTGATACGCGCCGCGCAGCCCGGGCAGCGGCAATCCGCCACGCCGGCCGAGCCAGTCCCAGAACTGCCACTGCCTGTCGCTCGCCGTGTAACCGAAGTCGCGATCGATGAGATAGAGCTCTGCCCCGATGCCGTTGGCATGCGCCAGCAGGCTCTGCGGCGGATCGGGCTCCGCGACCACGGCAGGGCGCTGGGCGCGGAAGATGCCGGCCTTTTCCAGACCGATGTGCTCCCGCGTCGGGCCCAAGTATTCGGTGTGGTCGATGCCCACGCTCGTGATCACGGCGCAATCCGGTTCGAACGCGTTCACCGCGTCCAGGCGCCCGCCCAGTCCCACCTCGAGCAGCGCCACGTCCAGCGCGGCGTGCGCAAAGAGATCCATGGCGGCCAGGGTGCCGAACTCAAAGTAGGTGAGCGAGGTATCGCCCCGAGCGCTCTCCACGCGGCGAAATGCGCCGACCAGAGCGTCGTCGGTGGCATCGGCTCCGTCGATGCGCACGCGCTCGTTGTAGCGCAGCAGATGCGGGGAGGTGTAGCAGCCGACGCGGTAGCCGGCGGCGCGCAGACAGCTTTCCAGCATCGCGCAGGTGGACCCCTTGCCGTTGGTGCCTCCTACCGTGATCACCGGGTAGGAGGGCTCCAACCCGAGGCGGTCGCGCACGGCGGTGACGCGCTCGAGGCCAAGCTCGATCTGGGTCGGATGTCCCTGCTCGAGATACTCGAGCCAAGCCGGAAGATCGGAGTCGGGAGTAGGAGCGGGCATGTCAGCACGGCGGCCGGCGCGGTCGGCGCAGGCGTGACGCCTCGCGCTGCCGAGGAGAGATGACCAGCCGGTCACGCTGGTCCGTTGCTCTCCGCCGCCGACTCCACGCTGCTTCCTTTATACGGCTGGCGCACGCATGAGCAGCGTGATCACACTCGCTAGCCGATCGCGCATCTCGCGGCGATCCACGATCATGTCGATCGCGCCATGCTCGAGCAGGAACTCGGCGCGCTGGAAACCTTCCGGGAGCGTCTGCTTGACCGTCTGCTCGATGACGCGTGGGCCCGCGAACCCGATGAGCGCGCCCGGTTCGGCGATGACGACGTCGCCGATCATGGCGAAGCTGGCCGACACCCCGCCCATCGTCGGATCGGTGAGCACGGAGATGAACGGAAGGTGCTCGGCGGCGAGTTGCGTCAACCCCGCAGTGACCTTGGCCATCTGCATGAGCGACATCAGGCCTTCTTGCATGCGGGCACCGCCGCTCGCCGAGAAGCAAACGAAGGGGAGTTTCTGCTCCATCGCGGACTGCACGCCGCGGACGAATCGCTCGCCCACCACCGAACCCATGGAGCCGCCCATGAATCGGAACTCGAAAGCAGCCACGGCCACCGGGATCGTCTTGATCGCTCCCTGCATGACCACCAGCGCGTCGGTCTCACCCGTCTCCTGCGTGTCCGCCTCCAGGCGCTCCGGATAGCGCTTGCTGTCGACGAACTTGAGGAAATCCACCGGCACGACCTCGGAGCCGATCTCGTACCGGCCCTCGGGGTCGAGCGTCATGTCGAGGCGCTCCCGCGCGGTCGCGCGGTTGTGATGCGAGCACTTGGGACAGACATTGAGCGACTTCTCGAGGTCGGCGCGGTAGAGCACCGCCTCGCAAACATCGCACTTGATCCACAACCCTTCCGGCACGGCCTTCTTCGCCGCGCCTGGGCTGCGCTTGATCTTGGGCGGAAGCAGCTTCTGCAACCAGCTCATCTAAGCTCCGGTTGTGTGAGCGCCGAAGCGCGGGTGAGGTGAAAGCGAGCCCGTATGCACCTTCACGCGGCGGCCGACGGCGCATCCAACGCCTGGCGAAAGCCGGCCACCAGTGCCTTGATGTTGCCCACCACCCGATCCGGCGCAGACTTCTCGATCTCCTGCACCAAGCGGCTGCCGATCACCACCGCATCGGAGATCTGAGCCACCGCCCGTGCCGTCTCCGCATCACGGATGCCGAAGCCTACACCGATCGGCAGGCTGGTGTGCGAGCGCAGCTGCGGGATCTTCTGCGCCACGTCCTCGAGGTCGAGGTGACTGGAGCCGGTCACGCCCTTGAGCGAGACGTAGTAGATGTACCCGCTGGCCACTGCGTCCACGGCTGCCATCCGCGCCTCTTCGCTGGTGGGCGCAAGCAGGTAGATGCTGTCCATGCCCCGACGGCGCAGGTGCACGGCGAGCTCGCCGCTTTCCTCGGGCGGATAGTCCACCACGAGCACGCCGTCGACGCCGGCCGTTTGCGCGAGATCGGCGAAACGCTCATAGCCGAGGGCCTCGATCGGGTTGGCGTACCCCATGAGCACGACGGGAGTGGTCGCGTCGTTGCGCCGAAACGCGCCCACTGCCTCGAGCACCCGGCGCAAGCTCATGTGATGGTTGAGAGCGCGCTCGCTGGAGCGCTGGATCGTGGGGCCATCGGCCATCGGATCGGAGAAGGGCACGCCTAGCTCGATGATGTCGGCGCCGGCCTGCGCTAGCGCTTGCATCAACGGTACCGTCGCCTCCGGATCGGGATCTCCGGCGGTGATGAACGCGATGAGCGCCTTGCGCCGGGCAGCCCGCAGTCGGGCGAAGGTGGAGGCGATTCTAGACATCGTGACGTCGGCGGCCGGCAGGCCCGGGTGAAGCGCGGCGCATCTTCACGCTCGGTTCACAAGCTGATGCCGGAGTGTTTGGCAACCGTGTGCATGTCCTTGTCACCACGGCCGGACAGATTCACCAATAGCACTTGATCCTTGCCCATCGCTGGGGCGATCTTCATGGCGTAGGCGAGCGCGTGGCTGGACTCCAGCGCCGGCATGATCCCCTCCAGGCGGCACAGCGCGTGGAACGCCTCGAGCGCTTCCGTATCGGTGGCCGAGACGTACTGGGCGCGCCCGCTGTCTTTCAGCCAGGCATGCTCGGGACCTACGCCGGGATAATCGAGGCCGGCGGAGATGGAGTGGGTTGCGGCGATCTGGCCGTCCTCGTCTTGGAGAAGATAGGTGCGGTTGCCGTGAAGTACTCCAGGCCGCCCGGCGCAGAGCGTTGCCGCGTGATGTCCGGTAGCGATGCCTTCTCCCGCCGCCTCCACGCCGATCAGGCGCACCGCCGTATCTCCAATGTAGGGATAGAATACGCCCATGGCATTGGAGCCGCCGCCCACACAGGCGATGATGGCGTCCGGCTGACGGCCGATCGCCTCGGGCATTTGCGCGCGCAGCTCGTCGCCCGCCACCGAGTTGAAGTCGCGCACCATCATCGGGTAGGGATGCGGGCCGGCCACCGTGCCGATGATGTAGAACGTGGTCTCGACGTTGGTGACCCAGTCGCGCATCGCTTCGTTGAGGGCGTCCTTGAGCGTCTTCGAGCCGCTCTCCACCGGAACGACCGTCGCGCCGAGCAGCTTCATGCGGTAGACGTTCATCGCTTGGCGCTGGATGTCCTCGGACCCCATGTACACCACACACTGCATCCCGAAGCGCGCAGCCACGGTCGCAGACGCCACCCCATGCTGCCCGGCTCCGGTTTCGGCGATCACCCGTTTCTTGCCCATGCGCTTGGCAAGCAGCGACTGACCGACCGTATTGTTGATCTTGTGCGCGCCGGTGTGGTTGAGATCCTCGCGCTTGAGCCAGATCTGGGCTCCGGCTAGATCGGCCGACAGGCGCTTGGCGTGGTACACGGGGCTCGGGCGGCCGACGTAGTGCTTCAGCTCGGACTCGAACTCCCGACGGAAGTCGGCGTCCGAGCGCGCGTGGAGGTATTCGCGGCGCAACTCGTCGAGGGCGTGGATCAGGGTCTCGGCCACGAACACGCCGCCGTAGCGGCCGAAGTGACCGTGGGCGTCGGGCAGGTCGTAGATCTGCTTCGCGTCATTCATCTGCATCGCGCACTCCTCGGACGAATGCGGCTATCTTGGACGCATCCTTGATGCCTTTGTCCCGTTCCACGCCGCTGCTGACGTCGACGGCCCAGGGTCGCACTGCGCGGATCGCATCGCCCACGTTGGCCGGCGTCAAGCCGCCGGCCAGCACCACCGGCAATGGCAGGGAGCGCGGTACGAGCGCCCAGTCGAAGGTACGCCCGGTGCCACCGCCTTGCACGCCTGGAACGAACGCGTCGAGCAGTAGACCTCGCGCCCGACTGTGGAGGGCCGCGTATTGTAGCAAATCCCTCCCGGGTGCCATTCGCACGCCTTTGATGTAGGGCAACCCGAAGCTCGCACAGAGCTCCGGGGACTCATCCCCATGAAACTGGAGCAGCTGGAGCGGCACCTCACGCAGGACCGCACGCACCTGGCTCGGGTCGGGATCGATGAATAGCCCCACCGCGGTGATGAAAGGCGGCAAGTGCTTGCTGACCTCGCGCGCTCGCGCCACGTCGACGAAGCGCGGGCTCGCCGGATAGAACACCAGGCCGATGGCATGGGCCCCGGCATGGGCGGCGGCGAGCGCGTCCTCGACGCGGGTAATGCCGCAGATCTTTACGGCGGTGGCCATGTGGTCAGGACAACATGATCGACGTCAGGCCGGCACTCAGAAGCACGTCCGAAGGCAAGCGCACGCCTGCGGACGGAAGCCCCCACTCGGACGCGTATTCTACTGCCGCGAGGTACAGCCCATTGGGCGGAAAGGTGGGCGCAGCCAGGTTGCGGTCGCGGCTGTGCAGCAGCTGCTCGATCCACTCCGGCGGGCGGCTTCCGTCTCCAATCTTCACCAGGCATCCAATGATGTTGCGGACCATATGGTGCAGGAAGGCGTCCGCCGCGAACTCGAACAGCACCAGCTCTCCCAGGCGGTGGACCTGGGCCTTGCGCAGCTCCTTGTGCGGGGAAGCGGCCTGGCACTCCGCCGCTCGAAACGCGCTGAAGTCGTGGGTCCCCAGCAGCGGACCCAGCGCCTTTTGCATGCGCTCGACGTCGAGCGGCCGGTGGTACCAGCCCAGCCGCGTGTAGTGCACCCCGGGACGCTCGGGGCGGTTAAGCAGCAGATAGGCATACGCACGCCCGTGAGCACGGCTGCGCGCGTGGAAGTCTTCACTGACCTCGCGCGCCCAGCGCACGGCGACGCTCTTCGGCAGCAAGGTGTTCGCGCCGCGCACCCAGGCGGTGAGCGGCCGCCGGGCGGTGGTGTCGAAATGGATCACTTGGTTGAGCGCGTGTACGCCGGCATCGGTGCGGCCTGCGCACTGCGACCGAACCGCGTGCGTGGCGATCCGCGACAGCGCCGTCTCCACGGCATCCTGTACGGCACACCCTCCGGGCTGCGTCTGCCAGCCGCAAAATGCACTGCCGTCGTACTCGAGCCCTAGCGCGATGCGCATCGCTCCTCACCCATCGCCGCACAGAACGTAACGCCGGACGCTGCAGGGGGAGCGCCGACCGGCTTCGGATCGGCGTGACCGATCCCGCGCGATCACGGCGATCGCTTTGCTGCCGCTCGGCGACTGTGCAGCCGCTTCATGTCCGCCCGCCGCCCAGAGGCACAAACGAAATGGGCGCGGTGGCCCGCGCCCATCGTCGGCCTTCCGCAGGGAAGCTTCAGGTGAGGGCTTCGAGCACTTTCTGCGCAGCCGCTTTCTGTTCGGAATCGCCCTCCGACATCACCTCGTGCAGGATCTCGCGGGCGCCTTCTCTGTCCCCCATCTCCTGATAGGCCTTCGCCAGATCGAACTTGGTCTGCACGTCGTACCACTTGTCGTCCTTGGCTCCCGCTTCTGCGGCAGGGGGCGCATCGCCCAGGTCCAGGCTGATCGAAGACAGATCGAACTCCGGCATCGGGGGAACGGATTTCCCCAAGTCCAGCACGGGCTCGTGCTTGCTCGCCGGTCCCACTTCGAGCGTAGCATTGCCGATATCCAGATCAAGCCCACCCCCGGCCCCGCTGGCGGCTCCGGGCTTCACGTCGTCGAGCTTGAGGTCGAAGTCCAACGCGTCGACCTTGGCGGCCTGCGACTCGGCCTTCTCTTCGCTCGGTGGCAGCTCCAAGTTGAAGTCCACCGGTGCTGCCCGTGGGCCGGGTTCCGGTGCCAGTATCCCGAAGTCGATATCGGCGCCGACCGAGGTGCGCGTCGCACCGCCCAGGCTGTCGAGATCCACATCCACGCCCGTCCCACCGGCCGCCGCGCCCAGGTGTTCCAGATCGATATCGGTATTCGATCCCGCCGCCTGCTGCGTGTCCGCCAGGCCGACGTTGAGATCGATATGGTCGGCCGTACCCGGAGTCGAGGCACTTCCGGTCGCGAAGCGACGGCCGAAACCGGCGTCGATATCGGTCAGCGTACCGATCTCGGGCGCGGGCTCGAAGGCGTCGACCTGGAAGTCGAGCTTCTTGTCGGTGGCCGTGCCCTCGAACGCCGCGGCTTGCTCGCCCGTTGGTTTGCCCGCCTGATACCGCGGGTTAGACGGTTCGATCTGGTGGCCCAGCCGCGCCGCCTGCAGCCATAGCTCGCCGGTACCGCCTGTGGCCGCCTGCAGCTCACGCGCAAGCGGATCGAATGCCTGCGCATCTTTGCGCTTGGCATAGATCTCGAGCAACTTGAGCAGGATCTCGTAGCGCTTGGGCTGCGACTGCAGCGCCTCTTTGAGGATCTCCTCGGCCTGGCCATCGCGGCCATAGGCCAGATAGATCTCCGCCTCCGCAAGCGGATCGACCTCCTCGGTGACCTGGGCCGGCACGGCGCGCGCCACCGCCGCCATGCCGCCGCCATTGTCGGTCCCGGTCGCTGCGAATGCGCTTACCTCAGAAGTTTTTTTTTCTGCCGGATACGCCTCTTGCCCACCCCCGCTGCGACCGCGTACGAACCGGTAAGCGAGGAACCCGAGTACGGCCAGGACCCCGGCTCCACCTGCGAGGTACAGCGGCTCGTCGAGCGCTTGGTCCAGCAGCCCGGGTGGTGGCGGCGGGGCAGTCACGACCTTCGGCTTGGGCTTAGGCTTGGGCTTGGCTGGGGCGCCGGGTGCTGTCGATTCCGTCCCGGGTGCGGCCGGTGGGGCCATCGCCGGCGCCTCGGGTGCGCCCGCCGATGCCACTGGCGGCGTTGGGGGCGTCGGCGTGCCGGCCGTGGGAGCGGGTGCGGGTGGCGTCGGCGCCGGGGCAACGACGGGTGGCGGCGCCGGCTTCGGCAGTGCTGGCGCTTCCGCCTTTGCCGGTGGCATGGCCGGCTTTTGCAGGTCGGCCATGCCCTTGTTCTTCAGGTCGAGCAGCCCCTGCATGTCCTTGATCGTCTTCTCCAGCTTGGCGATGCGCTCGTTGGCCTCCTGGATCGTCTTGTCGCGCGCAGCCACATCCTCCTGGAGGCTGCGGACCTTCTCCTGCAAGGCTTTGCTGCCGGCGGCCCCGGGCGCCTCGCCCTTCGACAGTTTGAGCACTTCCTTCGGCTCGCCGGCACCTGCCTTGCCCAGCTCCTCTACAGGGGGCGTGACGCGGCCCGCAGCCACCTTGCCGGCCTCCTGGCCTGAAGGTGTCGATTCGCCGGCCTTGGCGGCGAGCCGCTCGCGATACGCGCTGAAGTCGGCCACCTGCAGCTGCACTTGGTGGAAGGCTTCCTTCGCGGAGATGCCGGCGACTTGCGAGGGGTCGGGAACGGAAAGCACCTGACCCGTCTTGAGCCGGTTCATGTTGTTGCCCACGAACGCCGACCGGTTGTTCCGGAACAGCACCACCAGCATCTGATCGAGCGTTACGTTTCCGGCTCGGTACTGGTTGGCGATCTTGGAGAGCGTGTCGCCGCGCTTGACCGGCCCGTAGGTGTCTTCCCTAGTGAGCGGCTTAGCCGCAATCTCCGGCTTGGCCGGGGCGACGGGCTGCACGACCGGCGCTTCGGCCGGAGGTGCGGCTGGAGCAGCTTCCGCGGTCACCTCGGCGGGCGGCGCGGGCGGCATGGCCTGCGGCGATGGTTCGCCCGGCGGAGCGCCCGGGGCAGGCTGCTTCTGCATCTCGCTGCCCATGATCGTCTCCACCGGCGGGGCCGCTGGCGCAGGAGGTGCGTTGGTCGCGGATGGGGGCGCGCTAGGTGCCGCCGCCATCTGGGGTGCAGCGGACGATGCGGGATCGAGCAACGCGGTGTAGGCGCGCACGACCCTGCCGCCAGCCCAGTCGACCTCGACGAGCAGATCGATGAATGGTTCGGAGATCGGCTGCTCGCTCGTGATGTTGACGTAGCGTGCGCCGTTGGCGCGGGTCTCCACGCTCAAGGCGAGCCCCAACGCGGCCGGCGGATACGGCAGGTTCGCCTGCATATACGCATCCGGCGAGGCAAGCATTGCCTTCAGCGTTTCCGCTTCACCTTTCTCGACGGCGACGATGTCGATCTCGGCGTGCAGCGGCTCGCTCAGATGCGAGAGCACGGTGAGCCTGCCCATTCCAGCAGCCCCGGCCGTCCCCTCAACCAGGAACACTGCACCCGCAAGGATTACGGCTCTCAGGAAGGTTTTCCCCACCACGACACCCGTCATGACGTGACCACAATTAAAAATAACATCATATAGTTAGAGATGCAAGCTAAGCTTTCCTCTTATCTTCCGACGCGGTGCGAGCATGCCTTGCAACGCTTCGGTCGGAGTCTTTCCATCGCAACTGGAGGGAGAGAGGGCCAGGCACCTCGGGTGCGACAGGCAGCGCGAGCCGTCGACATGTGGGCGTCGAAAGCAAAACCCTCGCCTGGTTTGACAATATGCTTACGATCCGGCGCCCACCCAAGGCGGGACGAAGCGTTGATCAACGCTCGAGAAGAATGCGGAGCATCCGCCGCAGTGGTTCGGCGGCGCCCCAGAGGAGCTGGTCGCCGACGGTGAAAGCGCACAGGTACTGGCCACCCATCGGGAGCTTGCGCACCCGGCCCACCCGCACCTCCAGCGTCCCCGCGACGGCAACGGGGGTCAGCTCGCTCAAGCTCGCATCTCTGCTGTTCGGTACGACCTTCACCCATGGGTTCGCGGCGGCCAGGATCGCTTCGAGGTCCGTTAGCGGCACATCGCGGTTGAGCTTGATAGTCAATGCTTGACTATGGCATCGCATGGCGCCGATGCGCACGCAGATCCCGTCCATCGGGACCGGGTCGGACACGCGGCCGAGGATCTTGTTGCCTTCGGCCTGGGCTTTCCATTCTTCCCGGCTCTGACCGTTGCCCAGGTCCTTGTCGATCCAGGGCAGCAGACTGGCGGCGAGGGGATGACCGAAATGCTCTTTGGGTAGCTGCGGGCCATGCTGGGCTTCGCGCACCTTGCGGTCGAGCTCGAGGATCGACGAGGCCGGGTCCTCGATGGATCCGGCCGCGGCTTGGTGCAGCACACCCATCTGAGCGATGAGCTCGCGCATGTTCTGGGCGCCCGCGCCCGACGCGGCCTGGTACGTCATGGCCGTGATCCACTCCACGAGGCGGGCTTCAAGCAGCCCATGCATACCCATCAGCATGAGGCTGACGGTGCAGTTGCCGCCGATGTAGTCTCTAATGCCGCTCGCGAGCGCGTTCTGGATCACGTGCAGGTTCACCGGGTCGAGGATGATCGCTGCATTGGGCTGCATGCGCAGCGCGCTCGCGGCGTCGATCCAGTACCCCTTCCAACCCTCCGCACGCAGCCTCGGATGCATCTCCGCGGTATAGTCTGCGCCCTGGCAAGACAGCAGCACGTCGGCCGCTTTCAGCTCCTTCAGGTCGCGCGCGTCCTGGAGCGGGCGTGCCGGCTTCCCCACCTCCGGCGCTTTCCCCCCCGCCTGCGACGTGGTGAAAAACACCGGGTCGATGAGCTCGAAATCCCGCTCTTGGCGCATGCGCTCCACGAGCACGGAGCCCACCATGCCACGCCACCCGATCAGTCCTACCCGCAGCGCCATCCGCGTTGTCCCTCTGATCCTTTACTGATGCGCCAGAGCGGCCGCCACCGCGTCGCCCATTTCGCGCGTCCCCACTCTGCGGCAGCCGTCGCTGTAGATGTCCCCCGTACGCAGGCCTTGCCCGAGCACCGCCTTGACCGCGTGCTCGATGCGGCTCGCGGCCTGCTCCTGGTTAAATGTATAGCGCAGGAGCATTGCCGCCGACAGGATGGTGGCCAGCGGGTTGGCCACATCCCGCCCCGCAATGTCGGGCGCCGAACCGTGGATGGGCTCGTACAGTCCTTTGCCGTTGGCATCGAGCGACGCCGACGGCAGCATGCCGATCGATCCGGTCAACATGGAGGCTTCGTCGGAGAGAATGTCCCCGAACAGGTTGCCGGTCACGATCACGTCGAACTGCTTGGGCGCACGCACGAGCTGCATGGCCGCGTTGTCCACGTACATGTGGGTGAGCTCGACATCGGGATAGCCCTTCCCCACCTCGGTCACCACCTCGCGCCACAGGATGCTGGTGTCCAGCACGTTGGCCTTGTCCACGGAGCACAACCGGCGCCTGCGCTTGCGCGCGGTGAGAAAGCCGACATGCGCGATGCGCCGAATCTCCGCTTCGCTATAGAGCATCGTGTCGAAGCCTTCGCGCTCGTCCGCGGCCGTCTGCCGCCGCCCGCGGGGCTGGCCGAAGTAGATATCGCCGGTCAGCTCGCGCAGGATCATGATGTCCAGCCCGTTCACGACCTCGGGCTTGAGCGTGGAGGCGCTCGCCAGCTCGGGATACAGCACCGCGGGGCGCAGATTAGCGAACAGACCCAGCTCCTTGCGCAAGCGCAGCAGGGCCTGCTCCGGGCGCAGGGCACGCGGAAGGCTGTCGTAGCGCGGCCCGCCCACTGCGCCGAACAGGACGGCGTCCGACTTCCTCGCCAGATCCAACGTGGCCGCCGGCAAAGGGTCTCCCGCCGCCTCGTAACCGGCGCCCCCCACGGCCGCCTGCACCAATTCCAGCTCGAGGCCTTTGGAGCGCAAGACGTCGAGCGCCTTCACCGCCTGCGCCACAATCTCCGGCCCGATGCCGTCGCCGGGTAAGACAGCAACTTTCATCTACGCGTCGTCTAGAACTTCAGGGGTGCCGAACGTGAGCGGCTGCCGTCTCCGCCCGTCCCGCGCTGTCTAATTGAACAGCCAGGGCTGCTCGGACTTTCGCTGGGCCTCGAACGCTCGGATCTCGTCTGCGTGCTGCAGCGTCAGCGCGATCTCGTCCAGGCCTTCGAGCAGGCAATGCTTGCGGAAGGCGTCGATGGCGAACGCGAAACTCTCCCCCGCGGGTCTGGACACCGTTTGCGACGGGAGATCGATCCGCAGCCGATAGCCGACCATGCTCTCGACCTCGCGGAACAGCTGGTCGACCTCTGCGCTGGTCAGCACGATCGGCAACAAGCCGTTCTTGAAGCAGTTGTTGAAGAAGATGTCCGCGAAGCTCGGCGCGATGATCGCGCGAAACCCGTAATCCAGCAATGCCCAGGGCGCGTGCTCGCGCGAGGATCCACAGCCGAAATTGTCCCGCGCGAGCAGGATGCTGGCCCCCCGGTAGCGCGGCTGATTCAGCACGAAGTTCGGGTTGGCCACGCGCTTGCTCACGTCCATGCCCGGCTCGCCATGATCCATGTAGCGCCACGGGTCGAACAGGTTCGGGCCGAAGCCGGTGCGCTTGATGGACTTCAGGAATTGCTTCGGGATGATCGCGTCGGTATCCACGTTGGCGCGATCGAGTGGCACCACCAGGCCGTCGTGGCGAACGAATCTTTCCATCAGCGGATCTTCGGCAGCATGGATGGCATCCCGCGCGCTCCCACCTCAGAGCTCACGCACATCTACGAACCGTCCCGCGATCGCGGCCGCCGCCGCCATCGCGGGACTCACCAAATGCGTCCTTCCTCCGGCCCCTTGGCGGCCTTCGAAGTTACGGTTGGACGTCGAGGCGCAGCGCTCCCCAGGCTCGAGACGATCGTCGTTCATCGCGAGACACATGGAGCAACCGGGCTCACGCCACTCGAAGCCGGCGGCCCTGAACACCCGGTCCAGGCCCTCGGCTTCCGCCTGACGTTTCACCACACCCGAGCCGGGGACGACCATTGCCAGTTTCACGGTGGTCGCCACACGCCGGCCGTTGACCACCGCGGCGGCCAGTCTCAGGTCTTCGATGCGAGAGTTGGTGCAAGAGCCGATGAACACTTTGTCGAGCTTGATCTCGGTGATCGGCGTGTTGGGAGAAAGGCCCATATACTGCAAGGCCCGCTCTATCGACTCCCGCTTTTGCGGATCCTGGATCCGCTGCGGATCCGGCACGCGCCCATCGATGCCGTCGACCATCTCCGGGGACGTGCCCCAGGTCACCTGCGGCTTGATCTGTGCGCCCTCGAGCTGCACGAGCTTGTCGAACTTCGCCTCCGCGTCGCTCACCAGCGTGCGCCAGGAGGCCACCGCGCGCTCCCACAGATCACCCTTCGGCGAGTACGGCCGCCCGCGCAGATAGTCGAGGGTGGTGCCGTCTACCGCTACCATTCCCGCACGTGCGCCCGCTTCGATCGCCATGTTGCAAACAGTCATGCGCCCTTCCATGCTCAAGGCCCGCACCGCGCTGCCGCCGAACTCGATGGCATAACCGGTTCCGCCGGCGGTGCCGATCTTGCCGATGACGGCCAGGATCAGATCCTTGGCGGTGACCGCACGCGGCAGCGCACCGCTCACGTGCACGAGCATGGTCTTCGCCTTCTTCTGCAGCAGGCACTGGGTGGCGAGCACATGCTCCACCTCCGAGGTCCCGATGCCCCACGCCAGACAGCCGAAGGCTCCGTGCGTGCTGGTGTGGGAATCGCCACACACGACGGTCATTCCGGGCAGCGTCGCCCCCTGCTCCGGCCCGATCACGTGCACGATGCCCTGACGTTGGTCGAGGAACGGGAAGTAGGCTTTGGCGCCAAAGGCTTTGATGTTGGCGTCCAGCGTCTCCACTTGGGCGCGGGAAGTGGCGTCGCGGATCCCTTGGTCCCAGTCTTTAGTGGGAGTGTTGTGGTCGGCCGTGGCGACGATGGAATCGATGCGCCAGGGCCGGCGGCCGGCCAGCCGCAGCCCTTCGTACGCTTGCGGGCTGGTGACCTCGTGAACCAAATGGCGGTCGACGTACAACAGCGCGGTGCCGTCGGCTTCCTCGTGCACCACGTGGCTGTGCCAGAGCTTTTCGTACAGAGTCTGCGGCTTCATCTGCGGCTGTACCGGTCCGTCAAATTATCGCACACCCACGAGGCAAGAGCCCTGCCGTTCTGCGCACCCGCGATGTCCGTCAAGCAGGTGCGCGGGTCAGCGCGACCGTGCGCAGCCGCGCGACAACCACGAGCAAAGCGATGAACGCCGCAGCCGCGCCGAAGGTGAAGGTCAGCGCCGCATTCGTATGCTCCCACAGCCAACCGCTCGCGAACCCGCCGAGCGCCCCGCCCGCGCCGAATCCTATGCTCGTGTACAAAGCTTGCCCGCGCGCCTGGGTGCGCCCGCGGAAGAACTGATGGATCGCCGCGAGAGCGGCGGCATGATGGGCGCCGAACGTGGCTGCATGCATCGACTGAGCGAGCACCATCAGCACGGCGCTGTGCGCGGCCCAGCCGATCAGCAGAAAGCGCACCACCGCGCAGCCCAGGCTGAAGCCGATGATCCCGGGGATCGAGAAACGCTGCATCAGGCGCGGCATGAGCAGGAACACGCCAACCTCCGCCAATACCGAGACGGCCCACAACCAGCCAACCCAGCCTTGGCTATAGCCGTTGTCGACGAGCTGGATGGAGAAGAAGGTGTTGTAGGGTCCGTGCGCCAGCGCCATGAGGAAGCAGGCGCTGAACAGCGCGACCACTTCGGGCCGGCGCACGATCTGCACGAGCGGGACGTGGTCCTCGTGGTGCGGCGGGGTCTGATCGACCGGCAGGATCCAAGCGGCCAGCGCGTTCAGGGTGAACAACATCAGCAGCATGACCGGCAGCCGCAGGATTCCGGTCCAGTCGAGGATTTGGCCCAGCACCACCACCGAGAGCACGAAGCTCAGCGAGCCCCAGACGCGGATGCGGCCGTAATCGCCCAGACGCCCGCGTAGGTGCGCCATGGTCGTGGCTTCCACCAGCGGCAACGCCGCGCACCAGAACACGTTGAGCACGAGGATCACGAGAAATAACCAGCCGAAGCTTCTCGCGAACAGCAAACCCGCGCACGACACCGCTGCCGCGGCTGTGGTCAGACGCACCAGCGGCCGGCGCTTGCCCTGGTGGTCGGCTACCCAGGCCCAGGCGTTGGGCGCGAGCAAGCGGGCGAGCGGCATCAAAGCGAGCAGGGTGCCGATCTGCACGCCGCTGAAGCCGAGCTGTTTCAGATACAGGCTGAAGTACGGGGCGATCCCCCCGAGCATCAGGAAGTAGACGAAATAGAATGCCGCGAGGCGCGTGTGAAGCTGCTTCTGTGTCATCTCGGCGCTCTTCGCCCGTTGCCCGCCACCGGCGCCTCCCTGCCTTGGCGCGCGGTGGAGCGTGCGAGGCGAAGCTCGTGTGCTTCGGTCAGACGCGCAGACCGGGCAGCCGGCGGCTGGGACATGAGCATCGCCTCGAAGATTCTG
>Ga0335085_10000917_pt1 | contig 71904 bp, 57 predicted proteins | sample Lox_Sample_45_FD_206712 | JGI IMG/M metagenome (GOLD analysis project Ga0335085, IMG submission 206712) | Soil microbial communities from Loxahatchee National Wildlife Refuge, Florida, United States - Lox_Sample_4.5 | ecosystem: Environmental > Terrestrial > Soil > Wetlands | place: USA... | reverse complement strand
CACGTGTTACTCACCCGTACGCCACTGTACTCATGGATTGCTCCACTTTCTCGTTCGACTTGCATGTGTTAGGCACGCCGCCAGCGTTGATTCTGAGCCAGGATCAAACTCTCGTTTGAAACCTGAAAATGTTCACCGACGGAGGTCGGCGAACAGCCGCTCATGTCCGAAGACATAGCGGCGGAATTGCTATTTTGTGAGTTTCGCTCGAACTTAACTCGAACGACTTCTCACGACTGGCACGTTCAACCTTATTGTCAAAGATCCGCAGCATCTCCGCACTGGGCGGCCGCTTTCGGACTCGGACGGCACATAACCTGACGGTTTTGGCCGTCGTCCTCGAAACCTTTCAAACATACTACGCGTTTTTCCGTGCTGTCAACCCGAGAACCTCATTGGTTACGGGGAGCACCGGAGAACGCAGCACTTGGCAGTTAGCATTTAGCACTTGGTCTTGGTCTATTGCCAAGTGCCAATTGCTAAGCCGCGTTGCCGCCGCGAATCAAAACGCGCATATGCCGCTCCGGCCTGCCTTGGGCACATAGATTTCAGCGCACGAAGGCACCAGAGCGTTCAGACTTCATTAAAGATCTTGTTCTGGAGGTTTTCGGATTCCCGCTAACCCTGCCGAGCAGCTTGGCCCGGCATCCAGCCCCATGGGCGGGGCAGCTTGTAAGAAGTGTTAACTGTTAGACGCCAAAACCAGCGGAACGATTCAAAAATCGCTCACACCCTCTGACGACAGCAACGCTCCCTGCTGACTTCTTGTTTATACCAGACACGCTCGTCCGATGCAACCCCTGGCTCGCAACTTTTCGCGCGAAATCTCTGATCAAGTTCGAAAACCCGCATAAACATTGGGGAATTCTGCATCGACAAAAATTGGGCGCGAGGCTGGCGTGTACGGCTTCCACACCCTTCCCACAGCCTTTTCACACGCTACTTCCGTCGCGCTTCGGCTTCGGCCAGCCATCCGCGGCGCAGCTTTTCAGGCGGGACGCTGCTCAGATACGGCTTGACATCGAGGATCGGCGTGCCGTCCAGCATGTCCACGCCGCGCACGTGCAGGTCGGCGCCATCGCGGCGAAGCAGCTCGACGACGGTCAGGCCAATCGGATTCGGACGGTAGGGCGAGCGGGTCGCGAAGACCCCGTGGGCCCGGTCGTCGCACGGCGGCCTGCCCACCAGCTCAAAGCCCTCGGACCGGCTAAACTCCCACAGCACAAAGAGATGCGAGAAGCCGTCGATGTCCGTCAGCCCGGCCTCGTACTCCGGCAGGATGCGAAGCACGCCCACGGCTTCATGCTGCGCGCCCAGGCCTTTCGGCACATCGCTGGTGTTCTCGTAGGGGCTGCTCACGTATCCGATCGGACGCGAAGTGAACATGCAAGTGACCTGGTTTCAGATGAGGGATTCGTGTGTCTTCGTTTCAAGTAGTCGCCTGGACCGAAGCAGCCTCGTTAATACGATTCCGCACAGCATCCCTATAAACGCACCCAATAGCACGTAGATTCCCAGGAAGATGAAATCGTCCAACGTCTTCCACAGTTTCCAAAAGAGAACCAATAGCCACAAAGGCACGAGACTGCCTAGTCCGACGCCAAGTGTGATTCCCATTTTCATCAAGTTTGCAGAGGGGCGCCGGGCAGCGAGCAGCTTGAGCACCAGCCCACCGCAGCAGCCGAGGACAAGTCCGGGCACGCCGAACATGATCTCGGCGGATAACGAGACAATCCCTATGGACTGCAGGAGTTCGTGAGAATCGGGAGAGCCCAAATGCAGGACAGCCGAAACAGCGGCCGCCCACAGAAAAAACACCACTACCCCGAGTAGAGGTCCGAATATGCCACAGATAGCGCCACCCAAGGCAGCAGTAATCCACCACTCGCGCTTGCTCGAGTTCGCCATTCTGTTACAACCGGACGATCTTATCGGACGAGAAGGCCTTCATCGCGTTGCGCGTATCGACAATTAGGCGCGCCGAACTGAGCAGGGCCTTGTAATCGAAGCCCGCGTGGTCGGTCACGATGACCACGCAGTCTGCAGCGGCCGCCGATTTCTCCAGCGGCTGGGCCTGCAGCGACACCGCGTCCAGCTTGATCTGCGGCACAAACGGATCGCTATACGAGAGCGTCGCGCCCAGCTTCTTGAGCAGCAGGATGATGTCGAGCGCGGGCGACTCGCGCATGTCGTCGATGTTGCGCTTGTAGGCTACTCCGGCCACGTGCACGCGCGACCCCTTCACCGGCTTGCCGTGCTGGTTCAGCGCGTCCTGGATCTTCTCGACCACAAAGTGCGGCATCTTGCCGTTGATGTAGGCGGCCAGGTCGATAAACCGTGCCTCGATGCCCGACTGCTTCGTCTTCCACGAAAGATAGATCGGGTCGATCGGAATACAGTGCCCGCCGAGTCCCGGCCCGGGATAGAACGGCATGAAGCCGAACGGCTTCGTTGCTGCCGCGTCGATGACCTCCCACACGTTAATCCCCATGCCGTCGCACATCAGCGCCATCTCGTTAGCCAGGCCGATGTTGATCATGCGGAAGGTGTTCTCCAGCAGCTTCACCATCTCGGCGACGCGGGTGTTCGAGACGGGCACAACCTTCTCCAGCGACTGCGAGAGAAAGAGCTTGCCCAACTCGGTGCAGGCGGGCGTGATGCCGCCGACAACTTTGGGCGTGTTGTGCGTCTGGTAGGTGGGATTGCCGGGATCGACGCGCTCGGGCGAGAAACAGAGGAAGAAGTCCTCGCCCGCTTTGTAGCCGAGCTTCTCGAAGGTGGGCAGCAGCAGCTCGTCAGTAGTGCCCGGGTACGTGGTCGATTCCAGAATCACCAGCAATCCGGGATGGAAGTGTTTCGCAATCTCCTCCACCGCGGAGACGATGAAGCTCATGTCCGGGTCTTTGGTCTTGCGCAGCGGCGTGGGCACGCAGATGTTGACGGTGTCGAGCTCGCGGACGACGGAGAAGTCGGTGGTCGCGTGGAAGCGTTGGTTGCGGACGAGCCCGGCGACTTCGTCGGAGGGCACGTCTTGCACGTGCGAGACGCCGCGATTGAGGCCGTCAACCTTCGCGTCCTGCACGTCGATGCCGGTGACGGGAAAGCCGGCCTTGGCGAATTCGGTCGCCAGCGGCAGTCCGACATAGCCCAGCCCGACTATGCCCACGCGGGCCGTCTTGGTCTCTATTTTTTCCCGTAGAGCCTGGTAGATCCCCGCGACCTTCGGTGCAGTTTGCATACCTCAGTGGCCCCAAACCAACGTAATTCGAGCCGTCTCCATCACTTGGCAGCCGGTTGTATCGCCGGCCAATCTTCAAGGGTAGCACGGCGTCCCAAGCAAGCCGCTTCACTGCGGGCTAGCGACGCTGGCCGACTGGCTGCTCGCGGCGCCGGCCAGGCGGCGGTTCAGCGTGTCGACTAGAGCGGGATGCATCGTGAAATATTGCAAGCCCTCGGCTTCTGTTTGCGAGCGACACGGCGGGAGCTGGCCTGTTTTCAAGACGTACTGGACCACTTCTCCCAACAGCACAATCTGGCTTTGATCTATCAGGTTTCGCAGTTGGCTGACATTGGTGGCGCCGGAAATTTCTACCTGCCGAACCAGCAGTATGTCTCCAGTATCGATGCCCGCGTCGATCAGGTGAACCGAACACCCTACCGGATCGCCATTCCAACTCGCCCACTCGGTTACGTTCATGCCGCGGTAGCAAGGCAGCAGTCCCATGTGGGCGTTCAGTACGCCGAGCTTGGCGGCCTCGATCAAGCGCCGCTTCAGAATTCCCGCACCCGCGTAAACGAAGAGGTCAATCTTATGCTCCCGCAAAATCTGCACGGATTCGTCTGAGTTGATCGAGTCGACTTCGACCGCCGGGATGCCGGACTGCTTACAAAACTCCAGCACGGAGACGGCCCCATGCGCTCCGTTGTTCTCAATCGGCATTGCGGCAGCGTGTAGCCGCAAATTCGGCATCCTGGCGATTCGGCCTTCGGAGACGCGAGTCCGGACCCGACTCCAGATGGGAACAGTTGGCCGCCGCCCGATGAGAACGAAGTCAGGACGGAAGCCCCATTTCGACCACGGACCACAGAACTCCATGACCTTGGTCGAAAGCTGGCTGGTCAGCAGCGCAACCTTCGGCATTGTTTCCGCAGTCGAGATGGTTATCGGCGGCAACGCGGTGGGCACCGGCTCGGCTGTTGCCGCCGGCTTGGAGCGGAATGGGATCTCCTTCTCCATCGCCTTTTGCTTGGCCAGGAGAGCGTCGATAAAATACTTCGCTGCCCAGTTGGGAAATCCGTCGGGAATGTACTCGCCCCAGATGGGCTGCGAGCCGGCGATGCCGCCGCTCACGCCGTCGCCGCCGTTGTCCATTACCTGGGCCGCTTTCACCATGTCAATGGCCTTCAGCGCTGCGCTCAGCAAACGGGGATCGCCGTGTTCGTCGTACATGTGCAGCCAGATGAGGGTCATCTGCGCGTTGCCGGTGAGGCACGAATAGGAGGACATCGGCCGCCAGCGATAATCCAGCTCACCCGGCAGCCGGCGCGACAACTCGAGACGGCGCAAGACCGCATAAGCCGCTTCCTCAGCGGCGCGTTTTCCTTCCGCCGAGTGCACGACTTCCGAGGTCCGAAGTACGCCCCAAATCGTGTAGGCAATCGTGTGCGTGAGCGCGCGGCGGGCCTCATGGTCCTCTTGCGAGAAGCCACAAAGATCGAACCATCGGTGCCCGGCGTCATAATGCTGCATGACCCAAGCCAGATGGCGCGACGCAGCCTCCAGCATGCGGGATTCGCCGAGGAAAGCTCCGGCCTCCGCCAGCCAGCAGGTGAGATGGGCGCTGTAGGTGGTGACCAGGTCCATGTAGAAGAACTTGCGCCAGGCGCCGGAGGGGTCCTGAATCTCGCAGAGCCAGTTGCCGGCGCGTCGCAGCGCCGTGCGGCAACGCTCGTCCTGCGTGCGTTCGGTCCACGCTTGCAGGCCATGCATGATCTGCGCCGTGTTGAACGGCGATGGCTCGGTGGAATTTTCGGCGATCTCGGAGCCGGGAAACGCGCCGCTGGCGAGCTGCACCGATAGCAGGAAGTCAATGGCACGTTCGGCGCGCGAGACGAACTCCTCGTCCCGCAATTCGTCCGCGAGCTTCAGCAGCGTGGGGATGATGTATCCCGTCGTTTCCGGGTACGACGAAGACCAGCCGGTCCGCAGGTTGTAACGTCCTACAAATCCGCCGTCGCTGGTTGCATCCTGAGCGCGCTTGAGCCAAGCGGCGGCCGCCAGCAGGTGGTCGCGATCGGAGTGGGCGCGAAGGTTGCGTTCCACGTCCACGACGTGCCCCAGCGCCACGCGGAAGTTCGATGGCCGAAAATAGGCCCCGCTCTGACATTTCCTGGCGAATCTCTTTAGCGTCTTGACATCCATGCGTAATCGGTCCCTGAAATTCTCGTATCCATGGCGCTCGTCGGCGGCTTCGCCCGCGGCTACTGATGTCCTTTGCCATCCTTTGAGAACACAACGTGAATCCAGATCGCGTGCGGCTTGGCAATCGACATCTGCAATCGGTCCAATCGCACCGCTAGTCCGGAATAGACCTTCGAAAGAAACGATCGTTGTGGTGCAACTAACTCCGCTCCGCAGTGAATGCAGGGTTCGTCCTGCACATACGTTCCCCACGGATTGCCGGCCAGGTCCATCAGCATCGCCGAGACCGCGTTGGTTCCCTCGCGGGTCGAGCCGACGAATGACTTCGTCTGGATCGTAAGCTCCGGAAACAGCTTCGCGAGCCGTTGCTCATCGAACGTGTTCACGTGCGCAAACGGAGGATTGGTCTTGCCACAGGCGCGGCAGGTGGTGCGGCCGTAGCGGGTGTCCTGGCGATAAGGAACGCCGACGATCAACTCATGCCGCGTGACCCGCGCCAGTTCGCGACAAGCCTGCTCGAGCGCGGGGATGTGCTCCAGTACTTCGGCACAAAGAACGCAGTCAAACGATTCGTTGGGAAATTGCAGGTTGGTGGCATTGCCGGCAACGGTGGTCACGCGCGGAAGCTCGAAGCCCGGCTTCGCCAGATCGAGCGCCGTCACGTGCTCGAAATGCTCCGCCAGCGGCCGTGACAGGTAGCCATCACGCGCCCCAATCTCCAGCACCGAGGTCCGGCCGCGCGGCATGATGCGAAACAGGTCGGCGATGCGGGCCTGTTCGGAGGGGCTTTGCCGGTATTTCTCAACGTCAATCACGTGCGAACATTGCCCTCAAGCTATTGGTTTTTCCCCATGCTGGTCGCTCTGCCTCGGTAGTACTCGCGTAACACCTCGCGGCTGCGCACGCCCGCCTGCCCGTCCCACAACGGTGGGACCTGCGCGCGCCGTGGTGACACCTGCATTTCGCGCCACGCCGCTAGAATGCTGTTCTTCTTTGTGCCGGCCAGGCGGTTCGTTCCCAGCTCAATCGTCACCGGACGCTCGGTATTGTCGCGCAGCGTCAGGCAGGGAACACCGAGCACCGTCGTCTCCTCCTGGATGCCACCCGAGTCGGTCAGTACCAGAGAGCTGCCCGCTTCCAGGCTGAGAAAATCCAGATACCCCAGCGGCTCCAGCAAGCGCAGTGAGGGGGTGAGCGCCGGGGGCCCCACACAAGCGCGATTTTCGCTTGTGTGGGCCAGTCGCGCACGCGTCCGCGGATGCACCGGCCACAACAGCGGCAACTTCTCCGCAATCACTGTCAGCGCGCCCAGGATTTCACCCAGCGCCTCAGGCTCATCGACATTCGCCGGACGATGCAACGTCACCACGCCGTACTGCTTGCCGCGAACTCCGAGCCGATCGGCGATGTCCGACTCTCGCGCCCGCTCCAGGTTCTGCCGCAGCGAATCGATCATCAGATTGCCGACCAGATGAATGCGCTGGGCGGCCACACCCTCGCGCAGCAGGTTGGCACGCCCACTCTCCTCCGTCACCAGAAAAATGTCGGTGATGGAATCGGTAACGATGCGATTGATCTCCTCCGGCATGGAGCGATCGAAGCTGCGCAGGCCGGCCTCAGCGTGGACCACTTCGATGCCCAGCTTCTTGGCCACTAGCGCCGCCGCGGCCGTCGAGTTCACGTCGCCGACAACCACAATCGCCGCAGGCAGCACCTCGGCCAGCACCGGCTCGATCCGCTTCATGATCTCCGCGGTCTGCTGGGCGTGGCTGCCGGACCCGACCTCCAGATGAAACTCCGGCTGCGGAATTCCCAGGTCGCGGAAGAACTGGCCCGACATGTTGTCGTCATAGTGCTGGCCGGTGTGGATGAGGGTGACGGCGAAATCGGCATCGCCGTCGAGCGCTCTCATCAGCGGCGCAATCTTCATGAAGTTGGGACGGGCGCCGGCGACCATCGCCAGCTTGATCGGGGTCATGGGAGTGTTCACAGGCGCAACGCGGAAAACCTCGGTTCGGTGACAGCCATTGTAACCGAGCGGCGCGCCAGCCTTCTGTTATTCTGTCGGCTCTGCACGCCGCCAACTCCCGTGGACGACTCCAAGCCCCAAGTCATCCTGCTCGCCTATCTCTACCCGCCGCACCGTGAGATTGGAGCGTTGCGCCCGCACCGCTTTCGCAAATACCTGGAGCGCATGGGGTACCCGTGTCACGTAATCACCGCGACCCCGCAGGCCGAACCGGGGCCCGCCGGCGTGACTGTTATCCCGGACGAGTTGGGCAAGCTTTGGGAGGGCGAAGCCGGCGGGCGTTTGGGAATCAGGGGCTACTTCGAGCTTTTCTGGCGCCAGGTGATGTTCCCCGGACACATCGGCATTCTCTGGTCGCGCGCCGCGGCCGCCGAGTGCCGCAGGATCGTCGCGGCCAATCCCGGAGCGCGCTTCGTTGTCTTCTCCACCTACCCGCCGATGGGTTCGCTGCTGGCGGGCCTGTTCGCATCCGGCAGTCGCACGCCGTGGATCTGCGATTTTCGCGATCCGTTGGCGGCGCTGGTTTACGCCGACCAGCCCTGGTATGTGACCCGCCTGAACCGCATCTTCGACAAGCGCATCTTCCGGCGCGCCGCTGCGGTCATCGCCAATACCGAACCGGCGGCGCACGATTGGGAGCGGCGTTATCCCTGGGCGTCGGCGAAGCTGCATACCATCTATAACGGTTATGATCCCGAACAGACGCCGAAAGCGCGAGCCATCCCCGAGCGCGACTACAAGCTGCTCGTCCACGCAGGGACTATCTATCCCGGCCGAAATCCCAATGCACTCATTGAAGGCCTGGCGCGCTTGCGCAGCCAGGGCGCGCCCGAAGCTATGCGGGCGAAGGTGCTGCTGCTGGGCTCGACCCTGAAGCTTGCCGAAGTGAACTGGCCGCTCTATGAGCAGGCGCAGCGCGAAGGCTGGCTGGAGTTGCGCGACGCCGTGCCCCGAGCCGAGGCGCAAGCCATTGTGGAAGCGTCCGATGCGCTGCTGATCATTCAGCCGCACACCACCGTGCAGGTACCCGGCAAGCTCTTTGAATATGTCTGCATCGGCAGGCCGGTGCTGGCCATTGTTCAGCGTTCGTCGCCGATCGAGAGCATCCTGACGAATGCCGCGGTGCCCGGCGCGTTCCTCTTCCCGGACGACCCGCCGGAAATCTCCGATCGGAAGCTGCTGGAGTTTCTCCGCCTGCCAAACACGCCCACACCGATCAACCCGTGGTTCCGCGAGCACTTCAATGCCGAGGCGCAGACGCAGATGCTGGCGCGCATCATCGACCAGGTTGCAGCGAAATAGTAGACGAAACGGCTGGCACTTGCGGAGGTCAGGTTGCCGTTTCTGTCACTGAAGTCCGCAGCATTCGTAATGTAGAAGTCGGGAGTGAAGCGGAGCCGCTAAATCACGGCGAAATCTCCCACACTGTGCCTCGATTGTTTTCTCCGCAGTCACTCGTAACGCCGAAGAGCCGTTTGCGGGCATGGTCCGTAGTCATGCCGTAGGGACTGAACTCTATATTCTCGAAGTGTGCTCCCAACCGCCCGTAGAGGTCCCACCAGCAGCCGAAATTATGATCAATGCAAGACCCATCATAGGCAACGGTCGAGCTCGCAAGGTAGGTGCTCCCTTCCGTGTCTATCGCGAGGCTATTGAACTGATCATCATAGTACCGAGGATCCGTTTGCTTCAGCCAGAGCTCGGTGAAAATCCAGCCGTGGTCAGAAGGCGATAGCTCCCAGAGAACGGCTGCGGTGCGGTAGTCTTCATAGTATTGGTAGTACCAGGTGCTGATGCCGTACAGATTGCCGCTGGGGTCCTGCACCAGGCTATTGGGAGCAGTACCATCCTGTTGCGTGTTTTGGAATGTATGCAGCACGTTTTCCGTCCAGCCACTTACGGAAGGAACTAACTGGAAGACATAGCCGTCGAAAGCTCCGTCGCTGACAATCCCGTATAAGTTCCCATCGTGGCCCAGCAGCAATGAGTTGGGACCATTGTCCGGGAAGCTATAAATCACGGTTTCCGTCCATCCATTGCTGGAAGGAGAAAGCTTGTACACGGTACCCCGCCCGAAGTCTCCGCCGTCGGAAGTGCCGCCGTACAAGTTGCCGGCGTCATCGGAAACTAGAGTGCGACCTATGGGCGCCCAACCATCCGGATCCCCTGTGAAGCGATAGAGCACTGTCTCGTTCCAGCTACACATAACCGCGGGGCAAGCCACGGGAGACGGCGTGAGTTTATAAATGACGCCGCAGTCGGATTGCCCCTGCCCGCACTGGTGCAGACCGCCCTGCGCGGTGCCGAACAGAGCGCCGCCCGGCCCTATAATAACGCCCTCCGGAACTGCGCCGGTGTCACCTCCGATGAAGCTATATAGTGTGGTGAAGAGCCAGTTGCCCGCTCGCTGACTTAGCCTGTAAACCATGCCCAGCCCATATTCCCCTTCCCGGGTCGTCGTGCCGTAGAGACTGTCGGAAGTGCCCAGCGTCAAAGCACTGGGCATCCCAAACGCGAAGTCGTGGATCGTCTGCACTCCTTGCTCGCCGGATTGGAAGCAAGGCGGTGGGGGCGGCGGACATCCGGTTGGCGGACAGTTATTGTTAGTTCCATCGATGGTGAATGCCTCGGAAGGGATCGTGCCGACGGAGTTCTCCGAAGCCATTGATGGGCCGGAGTTCTCGTCCCAGAAAATCGGGTCGCCGTCATTCACCACGGCATTCGACAAATTCAGCCAGTAAGTGCCGGCCGCGAGGTTTGGTCCGCTGAAATTGCCGGTACTTTCGGTGCAGACGTTAAAACCGTACTGATTGCTTGAGCATCCACTCTGCGTGAAGCTCAATACCTGATCGTAGTAGGTAGTCCCACCAAACTCAGAGGATGTTATCGAGATTTCGACCGTCTGCAGAACATCGCCCGGAAAAGTCCATGCGCCGAAGTTCAGGCCATTAACTGTCCCCGCATTGGCAGGGACAGTGAAGCTATCGCTGACGACGAAGCCGGAGTTGATCGTCCATGCGTCAGTCGTGCCATTGATAGCGCCGTTGCTATACAAGGTGTTGTCGCCCAGGGGTCCGCCATTTCTGAAATGAAATCGCGGATCGCGAGCGTTCTGGTACGATGCGTGCGGCAGCGGATGCTGAGGGCGTGATGCACGCGCCAGCCGCGAGGCAAACTGCGGCATCGCCGCCGCCTGTTGCGCCGTGGGCGGCACCGTATTCTGCGCTTGGCCGATTGCTGCCAGCAGGGCCAGCACGAGCAGCACGAGGACGATAAACAGCAGAATGGTGACTACGGTTGTTGCCAGGTTCGATTGCCGGTCGGAGCGGTGAGTCTGCGCGTGTGCGTTGCTCTGCATGGGCTGCCTCCTGACGAAGGCGTTGGGCCGGGCGCAATCCGCGATCGTGCGAGTTATTTCACACACATCCACGCACAGCCGTCAGTGACGAGCGTCGCAGAGCGAAGTGATATGCCTCGGAGCTTATCGCGCTGCGAACTGGTGACAAGTGACTGTTTCGCGGCTAGTACTGCCAAAGCATCCCATCTCTCCTGGAGAGTGTTCCGAAGCCACACGTTCCCGTGGTGCCGTAGAGTGTGCCGCTGGCGTCGGAAGTCAGGTTGTCAAAAATGTTCGCAGTACCCGTAACCAGAGGGAATCCACCTGCCGTCACGACCGAGCCGCACCACAACTGTCCGTCGACGCTCGCACCTCCTGCGGTCGCGTAGAGATTCCCTGCCGCGTCCATGGCCAAGGCGGAATAGGTGACGAAGTGATGAAGCCCATTAAGCGGACACTCAAGCGATGTGAAAACGTGGATCAAATTGAATACCCAGCCGTCACCGGATTGCGTCAAGCCGAAGATAACGCCGACGTAGTTTGGGCCTATGCCAGTGCAACCACCACCGAGACCACCCGCATAACAAACAGCAAGGCCAAAGAGATTGCCTTGGCTATTCTGAATCAAGCTACCGGGCCCCCGTCCGTCCGTGCCTCCGGTGAAGGCGTAGATGACATTTTCCGCCCAACCGCCTCCCGAGGGCACAAGTTGGAAAACCACCCCTAATCCATACAGGCCACCTTCCGCGGTTCCGTATAGGTTTCCGTCATGGCCCAACAGCAAGCTGGCAGGTGCGCGGCCATCGTTTTGTCCAGTGAAGCTGTAAAGTATCTTCTCGGTCCAGCCCCCTGATGACGGAGTAAGCTCAAAGACTGCGCCGACCTGGTACGCTCCACCATACGGTGATATTCCGTACAGGTTGCCTGCGGCGTCGAAGGCGGAGACCGAGCCTCCCCACGCATCCGTGCCGCCGGTGAATTGATAGAGCGTGGTCTCGTTCCAACCGCACAGCGCACTGGGGCAAACGTTCGCCGGCGGCTGCGCCTCATAGATCACACCGCAATAGGTCGGTCCGTAAGGTCCGTGGCAGGCCTGGATTCCTCCACTCGCCGCGCCATAAAGGTTCCCTTGCGGGCCTACAATAACGCTGTTAGGGCTGTTTCCGTTGCTGCCTCCCACAAAGCTGTACAGCGAGTGGAAGAACCAGCGGCCGGCCCTTTGCCCCAGCTGATAAAGCAAGCCGGCGCCGTAGCTGCCGCCGGCCTGAAGTGCCCCGTAGAGGTTCCCGGCCGCGTCGAGTACGACACCGGTGGGCGCGGCGTTTGCATCGAAATCGTGGAGGTCGTGGAATCCGTTTTGCGGAGCGGGACAAGCATAGTCACTCGGTGGTGGGCCAGCGGTGCCCTCCACGGTGAACGCTTCGGAGGGAATCGTGCCAACGGAGTTCTCGGAAGCCATTGATGGGCCGGAGTTTTCATCCCAATAGACCGGATCTCCGTTATTGACGACAGCATTCGACAGGTTCACCCAGTAGGTGCCAGCGGCCAGATTCGGGCCGGTAAAGTTACCGCTGGTTTCAGTACAGACGTTGAACCCATACTGATTGGCGCTACAGCCGCTCTGCGTGAAGCTCACCACCTGATCGAAGTAGGTCGTTCCACCGAACTCCGCCGACGTAATTGACACCTCGACGGTCTGAAGGACATCGCCCTCGAAGAGCCATGCACCGAAGGTGAGCCCGTTGATCGTCCCGTTATTACTTATGGGCAGCGTATCGCTAACCACGAAGCCGAAGTTGATCGTCCACGCATCGGTGGTGCCGTTGATCGGCCCGTTGTCGTAGATCTCGTTAGCATCCAGCGGCCCGCCGCGATGAGCGCGCCCACGTGGATCGAGAGGATTCTTGTACGACGCACGCGGCTGGGCGGGATAGTGCATGCGCGACGCTGCTTGCGTCGGCGCTGGATGGGCCAGCCTCGAGGCGAACTGCGGCATGGTCGCCGCCTGTCGAGCCGTCGGCGGCACGGAATTCTGCGCAAACGCCGGCTGGGCCGTAATGGTCATGAACAAAAACAAGAAAATAAGGGGCAGCAGCGTGAAGACGATGATGAGGGCCAGGTTGGCCGGGCTGAAGCTGCTTACGAAAAAAGGATGATGAGATCCCGCGCTGCTGTGCATGGAAGTATCCTCCTATACCGCGTCTATAAGGGCCCGGATCAAAACGGAGGGCTGGCAAACTATTGCGGCAACATCGCTCGCGGTAGCCAGCCCGGTCGCGGCAAGAAACACCGAGTCCTCTTCCATCTCAAAAAAGGCAAATGGCTCTTGCGTCGGCCCCGGAGATCACTGAGTTGTTACCGCCCGGATGACCATACTGTGCCTTGGTTGTATTGTCCGCAATCCGCCGTGACACCATACAGGTACTTGCCTTCCGGATCCGTCGCAAGTCCGTACGCGTCAAAGTAGGTCGTATCCTCGTAGTCCCTAGGATGTCGGCCAAGAATGTACCAGTCGCAGAAAAACGGGGGCCCTAAGGGACAGTCCGCGTAATAATAAAAAATTGTCGATCCGGAGACCGACGTATCCCCCTTTGCATCGGTGGTCAAACCGGTGAAGGAAGTCGTGTAACCTTGGGAGTAGCGCGAGATAAGCTCAGTGAAGATCCAGTTGCCGTTGGAGGGTGAAAGCATGAACTCCACGCCACCGGAGTCGCCGAAATCGTCCCAGGTGCTGATCCCGTACAGGTTCCCGGAGCTATCCTGCACTAGATTCTGGGGCTTCGCCCCATCACTTTGGGAGTTCTCAAAAGTGTGCAGAATGCGCTCTGTCCATTGATCGCCAGCAGGCGCTAATTGAAAGACGACACCACAAGTATTGTACGTGCAGTTGGGATCGCCGCCATAGGAAGTCGTTCCATAGAGATTGCCATCGTGTCCCACCAGCAACGAGTTGGGAATGTAGCCACCGGTTGTGTCTGGACCGAAACTGTAAATGACCTTCTCTGTCCAGCCGCCGTTCGAAGGGGACAACTCATAGACAGCGCCTAAGCCGTATGCACCGCCGCCCTCCGTTGTGCCATACAGATTTCCAGCTTGATCGAAGACAAGATTGCCGTTAGGGTAGAACCCGTCAGGACTTGCCGTAAATCGGTAGAGCACAGTCTGGTTCCAACTGCAGAAGACTGCCGGGCACGCGACGGGGGATGGTCTTAGCCGGTAAACTACACCGCAATAGCCATTGCAATTCTGTGTCCCTCCCCCTGCGGTTCCATACAGAGCTCCATCCGGCCCAACGATCACCCCGCCTGGCTGCTGCCCACTACTGTCGCCGGTGAAGTTGTACAAAACGGCGTACATCCAGTCCTGGACCGTTCGGGACAATTTGTAAACCAGGCCGTTGTCGTCGTCGCCGCCGCGGGGTGTAGTTCCGTACAGGCTTCCTTGCTTATCCAAAGTCACACCGCTGGGACTTCCTCCACTTTGGAAATCGTGGATGATTCCATCCGTGAAGCACTGCGGAGGCGGAGGCAAGCAATAGGGGTAGCAGGTGGTGGTGGTGGTCGAGCCAAGGATAGTGAACGCCTCCGAAGGGATCGTCCCAACGGAATTCTCCGACGCCGACGATGGGCCGGAATTTTCATCCCAGTAAACCGGATCGCCATCGTTGACGACGGCGTTCGACAGGTTCACCCAGTACGCACCCTGCGCAAGGTTCGCCGTAAAGTTGCTACTGGTTTCAGTGCAAATGTTAAAGCCATACTGATTGGCGCTACAGCCGCTCTGCGTGAAACTCACCACCTGATCGAAGTAGGTCGTTCCACCGAACTCCGCCGAGGTAATCGAGACTTCGACTGTTTGAAGGACATCGCCCTCGAAGAGCCACGCGCCAAAGGTCATGCCGGAAACGCCGGAGCTGCTGGGAACCGTGAAGCTGTCGCTAGTCACGAAGCCGAAATTGATCGTCCAGGCATCGGTACTACCGTTGATGGGCCCGTTGTCGTAGATCTCGTTAGCATCCAGCGGCCCGCCGCGATGAATGCGCGCGCGCGGATCCAGTGGGTTCTTGTACGACGCGCGGGGCTGTGCCGGATAGCTCGCGCGCGACGCCGCCTGCGTCGGCGTGGGATGCGCCAGCCGCGAGGCGAACTGCGGCATGGTCGCGGCTTGGCGCGCGGTCGGCGGCACGGTGTTCTGCGCCTGAGCGGTCCCGGCAACCAGGGTCAGGAAGAGGAACAGGAAGATGAGGAAAAGCAGCATGACGAGCACCGTGACTGTCACGTTGGCCAGACTGAATTTCGTTCCGAACTGGTGAGGATGAGAGTGTGTGCTGCTGTGCATCGCGGTGTCCTCCTGACCGTGGCGCTCGAAGCTCTTGCTGGGCCGATGGACGCAGTGGGACGCCCTTGGGAGGGGCAAAAGGTGTAGCTCTCGCCGCTGGATGGGCGATGTAATGACGAATGGGCCTGGGTTTTTTGACCGCCGGGACCCGACTGAATTTCACATCCCGGCGAACATTTGTCAGTGATGGGTGGCACAAGCGGTGGTGACGAGGTCGGGGGCCCTACGGCACTCGCTCCGCAGTTCGGCGCTGGCTTTCGGGGCTGGCCGAGGCGCCTGCGGCGTCACGTTGTGGCGCAAGCGTCGCCCGCCGGGGACGGAAGGCGTGGAAATACCACTTGAGATAGTGCGGCAGCCAATGCAGTACCCGAAAGCGCGATGTACCGGCGGTGCGGTCGCGCCACACGCTAGGGATCTCGGCGATGCGATAGCCGTTGAGGAAGGCTTTCACCGTCAGCTCCAGGCCCAGTTCGAAGCCGGCGACGCTCTCGACTTTGAGCTTGCGCACCATCGCGGCATCGTAGAGTTTGAAGCTGTTGGTGGCGTCGTGCGTGGGCACGCCGCGCAAGTAGTGCAGGGTCAGGCCGCTGGTGCGCGACATGAGTTGCTTGAAGAACGGCCCGCCAATAAGCTGCCCGCCTTTCATGTAGCGGCTGCCGCAGACCAGGTCGAAACCGTCGAGATAGAGCGCATACATGCGGTCGACGGTGGTGAGCTCGTCGGAGAGATCGGCCATGGTGACCAGCACCGGCCCCGACTCCACCGCCTCCAATCCCGTCTTGATGGCGTTGGTGACGCCGCGGCCATATTTGTTGCGTACCAGTTTGATGCGAGGTTCGCCGCCGCTGACGATCTCCTGCGCGACGGGGACGGTGTTGTCCCCGTCGAAATCGTAGACCACGAGCGCGTTGAAAGGCGTCTTGATGCCTGCGGACAGCTCGCCCCAGAGCGCGCGAAAGTTCGCGCCCTCGTTGTAGACGGGAATGACGACGGTGAGCGGGGGATTGGGCAGCATTTCGACGCAGGTATTGTTATGTTCGGGTGGAGCACGCCTGAAGGCGTACTCCACCCAAATCTGGTGAAACACAAGAACGACGCCAGCTCACATCTGCCCGACGGAAATCTGCTCCTCGATCCACGGCACAATCTCGTCGAGGATAACGTCGAGCGGAGTTGGTGCGGTGAAGCCGAGTATCTCTTTCGCCTTGGTCACGTCGGGCGAGCGCTCCTGCACGTCATACTCGAACGGCGGATCGCTAACGTAGCGGAACGGCTTCGTGTCACCGTGGATCTTCTTCCACACCGCCTCGGCCAGCTCCAGCACCGTGGTGCGCGTCGGCGTCGAGAGATTGAAGTCGTTGTTCTTCGCGTTGGGGTGCTCGATGCACGCGCGAATGCCGCGCGCCAGATCGCCGCCATAGGTGTAATGGCGCACTTGCGCGCCGCTGCCGAGGATGTGCAGCGGGTCCTGGCCCTTCAGCACTTTCTGGACGAGGTCGGGCACAACGTGGGACATGGCCAGCTTCACGTTGCCGCTCATGATGTCGCGGTCCGCCAGCGCGCGCTTCTCGCCGATGCCGACGCAGTTGAACGGCCGCGCGATGGTGTAGGGCAGGTGGTACTGCTCCCACGCACCCTGCGCGAAGTATTCGGTCGCCAGCTTCTGGAAGCCGTAGGTCGAGCTGGGCGGCGGGCAGCGCCGCTGCGCGCCTTCGGGCGTGGGGAACTCGGTCGTGTTCTCGAAGACCATGCTCGAGGAGACGACGGTGATCTTTTGCAGCTTGGCGTGCTTGTGCGCGCGGATGGCCGCATCGAACGCGGCCGCGGTGATGCGCTCGTTCTCGGCGATCAGGTCGTAGGCAAACTCGTGGAAGTAGCTGATGCCGCCGATCATGGCCGCGGCGGCGACGAAATGATCGCAGTCCTCGAGCAGGTCATTCAGCAGTGGAATGTCCTTGGCGTCACCCTTGACGAAGTGATAGTTGGGGTGCGAGTCGTAGCTCTTCTCGACCTTACCGTACTTGGTGAAGTTGTCCAGGCCGACGACGGAGTAGCCGTGGTCAAGCAGCTCCTGGATGAGGTAGCCGTTGATGAATCCGGCCGAGCCGGTGACGAGTGCTTTCATGAGAGTGGCAGCTTTTCCCTGTTTGAAGCGATTTTGTGCCGTCCCTGAAGGGACTCTGATCATAATCTTCTCGTGTTCCCAGCACTCACCTGCTGGGCTACGGTTGTGCCGCCCTGCGGGCTGACCGCATCTACACGCAGAATCTCTGCACTTGAACCACCCGTCGCTGAAACTCTACGCGCTAGCCGGCGCCATCTGTTTCACCGGCAGGAAATTCCACGGGTCCACCACGACCTTCCCCTCGGGAATCTCCACATCGCGGTAGACCGCGTGCGGCGCGCCGATGATTACTACATCGGCATTGCGAATCGCCGTCTCCAGCGAGACGAAATAGCTCTCGTGCAAATACGGGTCGGTACACAACACTTCCTGCGCCTCCACCTCCAGCAGCTTCTTCAGCTTGAACGAGAGGCTGTCGCGCTTGTCGTCCGACTCGGCCTTGAATGCCATGCCCAGAATTGCCACGCGCTTGTTCGCCAGGCCGCACGGGCGCAACTGCTCCACCAGGAACATCGGCAGGCCCTCGTTAATCAGCATGGCCGCATGTCCCAGGAAAAAATTGTTCTGCGAAAAGGCGGCGAGTTGCAGCGTGTCCTTCAGCAGACACGGCCCGGCGGCAAAACCGGCGCGCGCGAAGCTCTTCATGCGCGGATAGTCGCGTGTCACCGCGTCGTGAATGCGATAGAAGTCGAGGCCACGGCTCTCGGACAGCATGTAGAACTGATTCGAGATGGCGAAATTCGCATAGCGCCAGGCGTTGGTGAAGAGCTTGGCCAGCTCGGCTTCGGGCGGCGTCAGCTCGATGAGCGTGGGCGCGATCTTGCCGAAGAGCTGGCGGGCCGCGGCCATGGCCTCGGGCTCGAACGCCGACACAATCTGCGGCAACTTTACGAGCTCCTCGATGGCATTGCCTTCGGCGATGCGCTCCGGACAAAACGCCAGCAGCACGTGGCGCTTCAACGAGCGCAGGCGTTCGTCGACCAGTTTGGTGACCCCGGGATAGACGGTGCTGCGCAGCACCAGCAGCGTGCCGTCGTGCATGTGGTCGAGCAGCGCGTCGATGCTGTGATAGACCTCGTTGACCGTGGGATTCAGGTGGCGGTCGACCGGCGTGCCTACCACGGTGATCACCGCGTCGGCCGCGGCGATGCAGGTGGGATCGAGTGTCGCCTTCAGCGACTTGCCAACGACCTCACGCAGCAACTCGTCGGCGCCGCGCTCCATGAACGGCATGGCGCCGGAGTTCACCAGATCGACCTTCACCGGATCAATGTCCAGCAAATCAATCTGCAAGCCGGCCTTGGCCGCCAGCACGATGCCCAGCGGCAGGCCAACATGGCCGCACCCGCCCACAATTGTGATCCGATTGATGGTTTTCATCGACAACCCATTGTAGCTACGAATCCTGAATAGTAAGGGAAGCGAGTGGTATCAGTATAGCGGCTTGCGTACTTTAGTCCGAAGTGATGCTACCGATTCGGGACATAGCCGCTTCACCTTGCGCACGCCTTCGAGCATTGCATATATTCGGGATGCAGTTGAGCACGCTGGGAAGAACGGTCGGCGGGGATGGGCACGGCTTCAACCGGGCCGGAAGTCGGTGTCAGCGATAGGCTTCAGCCCTGGGTGGCCCGTGGCTAAAGCCAGCCTTCGTTGTGTGCGATATCGCCGGGCTGAAGCCCTGCGCTTCCACCGTGACTCCTGCGGCGAGCTCACTAAGGGGGCTGGGGCGTGACCATCACCGAAGCCTTGAAGATCACGCAGAGCGCGCCCCGCAATGCTCGGCCGTTCACCGTGACGCTGGCGTGCGGCTTTACACCGCTTCATCTGCAAACCTTCCTTGCCGCATATCTTCAACAAGCGCTGCCCGATCGTAAGGTCACGATCGCAACCGGCCTGTATGGCGACCTGCCGGGAACGCTGGAGCGCGTGACCGAAGGCGAGCTTCCCGATGGGCTGGCCGTCGTGCTGGAGTGGGCGGACCTGGATCCGCGGCTCGATTTCCGCAGTGCGGGCGCGTGGGACCTTGCCGTGCTCACCGATGTGCTGACCAGCGCGCGCAGTGCGCTTGAGCGCACATCGGCCGCACTCGCACGGGTCGCTGCCGGACCGCGTATTGCGGTCTCACTTCCCACGCTCCCCGTGCCGCCCCTTTTTCACTCTCCGGGATGGCAAAGTTCTCAACATGAAATGGTTCTTCAGTCGGAGATCTTGCGCGCCGCCGCCGAGCTTGCGCAGGATGGCCGCATTGCCATCGTTAACGCGCAGCGGTTGGCCGAGGATTCGCCCGCGGCCGACCGTCTCGATCTGAAGAGCCACCTCTACACCGGTTTCCCCTACACCGCGCAACACGCGGACAAGCTGGCCGCACAGTTTGCGCGCACGCTCGTTCCGCCCGCGCCGAAAAAGGGCATCATCTCCGACCTGGACGACACGCTGTGGAGCGGCATCGTCGGCGAAGTTGGGCCGGATGCGGTGACGTGGGACCTTGCGAGCCATGCGCACTTGCACGGGCTCTATCAGAAGCTGCTGGGGTCGCTGGCCGGCTGCGGCACGCTCATCGCCGTGGCCAGCAAGAACGATCCCGCGGTGGTGCAGAAGGCCTTCGAGCGCCGCGACCTCCTGCTTAAGCCCGAGCACATCTTCCCCATCGAGGTGCACTGGAACGCCAAGTCCGGCAGCGTGGCGCGCATTCTGGAGACATGGAACATCGGCGCGGACAGCGTCATCTTCGTCGATGACAGCCCTATGGAACTGGCCGAGGTCGCCGCGGCGCATCCCGGCATGGAGTGCGTGCTCTTCCCCAAAGACGACTACGCCGCCTGCCTGAAGATGATGCGGCACCTGCGCGACCGCTGCGGCAAGGAGCGCGTCTCCAAAGACGACGCGGTGCGCCTGGACAGCATTCGCCAAGGCGCGGCGTTCCGCGAGCAAGCCTCCGGCGGAGACGCACCGGAAAGTTTCCTGCAACAGCTTGGCGCGGTGGTGACTTTCGATTTCGCCGCCGGGAACGAGCCGCGCGTTCTGGAGCTGGTGAACAAGACCAACCAGTTCAACCTGAATGGACGTCGCTACACCGAGGCTGACTGGCGCAAGTCGCTGGCCGTCCCCGGCGCGGTTTGCGTTGCAGTCGCCTACGAAGACAAGTTCGGTCCGCTCGGCACCATCGCCGCCGCCCTGGGCCACGTGCGAGGTGGCCGCCTCGAACTTGAGACCTGGGTGATGAGTTGCCGCGCGTTTGCTCGCCGCATCGAGCACCAGACACTGAAGATGCTGTTCGAATCAACCAGTGTGAATGAAATCGCATTCGATTTCATCTCGACCGCGAAGAACGGCCCGCTGCGCGAGTTCTTTGCGAGCCTGCCAGGCGCGGAACCGCAATTTGGCTTCACGCTGACGCGTTCGCAGTTCGAGGCGAAGTGCCCCGCGTTGTACCACCAAGTCCGCGAACTACGCCGCGCGGAAGCCATGGGTAAATTGCATACCTGGCCGCAGACAAATCGCGAACATGGGTGACAGAACCTTCGATCGAAGAGCCCAGGCTCGGGCGCGGCCCGGTCATCCTATCTTCGTAAGCACCCACACTAATCCAACCACCGCGAGACCGGCTCCGCATAGCAACCAAAACCAGGGACTCTCTTCGACAAATGACAAGAGCAGCTCGAAAAGAAGTTCGCCCATCGGTTACCTCTCGAACGAGGCGCCCTTTAACGGGCCTCTGGCATTGGCCAAGGATTGGCAATTGCTACGCGCTCAGCATCCTCTTCTTCGCCTTGATCTCCTCCAGCAGCGCATCGATCTTTTGTTCGCGCTCCAGCGCGTTCAGCCGGCCGTCGATGTCGTCGCCCATGATCTCGCCCTTGGCGCGGCCTATGGCCTCCGCGTGAGCCACCTTCGTCTGCATGCGGTCCAGCGTATGGTTCTCGCCGGTGGGCGTTAGCTGCGCGTCGGCTGCGCGGCTGACGGCACGCGTGCGGCGATGCTGCGCGATCAGCAGATCGGCCTTGCCGCGCGCCTCCGACAGTTTCAGTTCCAGCTTCTTCAGCGCTGCCTTCAACGCCTCGACCTGCGTCTCCTGATCGCCAATCTGCTGGTCGAAGCTGTCAGCCAGTTGCTGAAAGCTCATGGCACGCTCCAGCGCGGCGCGCGCCAGCTCGTCGTCGTTCTTGCCGACGGCCAGCTCCGCCTTGCGCATCCATTCCGCGTGCTTCTCGGCGTTGTCCTTTTTCTTCTTCTCCAGCAGATGCAGATCGGCGAGCGCAATTGCCACCTGCGTCTTCACCTGGAGATACTGGTTCTCCATGTCGAGGATCACCTGCTTGAGCATCTTCTCGGGATTCTCAGCGCGGTCGATCAGGTCGTTTAAATTCGCGCGTACTAACGTTGATACACGATCCAGTAGTGCCATAACTAACTCCTTCTATCTCGGACCCACTTATCCGAAAAGCTCCGATGAGTGGGGCACCCGTTTTGTAGATTCACACTTGCGGGCGCCCCCCTCATTTGGTGTTTTCCGAATGAGTTGGGTCCCGTCATAAGTTCACACTTGCTCGCCCCGGACCGCAGCCAGCAGGAAGGCGACGAGCAGGCCTCCTACGGCGCCGATAAGGACGGCAACGTTAGCGTGCGTGAGGAACCGCACCACCACGCCCAACAGCGTCCCAACTAATCCGAAGTTCACTGCCAACTGCGTACTGTCGTCTTGCCATTGCATAACGATCCTTCGCACGGGCTGAAGCCCGAGATCGGGAGTTATTGTCTTGGCACGAGTGACCTCGTGCCCTGTTACAAAACCTTCCGCAGCCCGAGCCTCGGGTGCCCCACTCATTCGCGGTTTTTCGAATAAGTGGGTCTTCGCCTCGGGCCGGGTGCCCCACTCATTCGTGGTTTTCGAATGAGTGGGTCTTCACGTCAGTCCGTCGGCCGCTGAAGCCGCCTCGGACCAGGAGAAACGGGCACCGAGACGCGGGCTTGAAGGCCAGCCCTACCCTACTTCCCCGCACCCGCAGCCTTCGACTTCCCTTCATCTCCCGGCGGCAGAGTGTCCGGCTTCGGCCCCTTGTCGCCGATGGTCCGGATCTTGCCCAGCAGCTCCGACATCTGCATCCCCGAGAGCGCCTCGAACAGCGCCGGCACCTGTGCGGCAATCTCCGTGATATCGCCGGTGATCTTGTTCATCCCCGCCGAATGGCCGTTACCGGTAGAGACGATGGTGATCTTGTCGACGTTCGACAGCGGACTGGCCAGCGCCTTCACCACCTCCGGCAATCCGGTAAGCAGCTTGTCGACGACCGCGGCCTGGTTGTACTGCTGGTAGGCCTCGGCCTTCACATTCATGGCGCGAGCTTCGGAGTCGCCCTTCTTGAAGATGATCTCGGCCTCGGCTTCGCCCTGCGCGCGGATAGCGCTGGCGTGACCTTCGGCTTCCACCGTCAGGCGCTGCCGTTCGGCTTCGGCCAGCGTCTGAATGCGCTGGCGCTCGATCTCGGCCTGCTTCAGCACGGTGGCAATCAGCTCCTTCTCGCGGCGGCTGATCTCGGCTTCCTGCACCTTGATCTGCGCCTCTTTCTCCACCTGCTGGACCTTGACTGCTTCGGCGGTCACCTGCTGCTGCATCACGTTGGTCTGGATCTCGTAGGCCTTGTCGGCCTGCGCCTGCTGCCGCTTGACCAGCTCGGTATAGGTCGCTTTCTTCACTTCGAGGTCGCGCTGCGCCTCCGCCTGGCGCGCGAGGGATGCGGTTTCAGCGGCCACGCGCTCCTGGTCGGCCTGCGCTTTGGCCGTCGCCGATTCGCGCAAGGCAATGGCGCGCCGGATCGCGGTATCGCGGTCCGCCTCGGCAGTGGCTACGTCGGCGTCGCGCTTGATGCGCGCAATGTCCGGGCGGCCCATGTTGGTGATGTACTCGTTCTTGTCGCGCACTTCCTTGATGGTGAACGAGATCACCTCCAGCCCCATCTTGTTCATGTCGTCGGCGCAGGTGGAGCGCATGCGGTCGGCCACCATCTCCGGCTGCTTCACAATCTCTTCCACCGTGAGCTGCCCGATGATGCCGCGCAGGTGGCCTTCCATCACCAGGCGGATGAGCGCCTCGCGGTCCGGCGGCGTCTTGGTGAGGAACTGCTCCGAGGCGGTCAGGATCGACTCGGGATCGGACTTCACCTTGATCTGCGCGACCGCCTCGACGGTGACCGCGACGCCCTGCTTGGTGTAGAGGTCTTGCTGCGGCGCCACGTCGAACGACATCAGCTCCAGCGACAGCTCGCGGCTGTTCTCCACCATGGGAAGAATCACCGTGCCGTGACCTTTCACTACGCGCGTGCCGCGGAAGCCGTACACCACGAGGGCTTCGTGCGGGCCGGCTTTGCGATACAGTTTGGCGAAGACAGCCATCAGCAGGATGATGGCAGCTACGGCTGTCCAGGCAATGATTAACACTTCGCTTGGTATGTGCAGCATAACGTCTCCTTGAAGCAGTCAGCATTTAGCAATTAGCAGTCAGGCAGTCACGTCCGCGCCCAGCCGCTCCACGCGATCGAAGCTAGTCGCTAGTTGCTGATTGCTTCCTCTCCGCCATTTCTTCCCATCGGCGCACGTACGCAATGCCTTTCTCATAGCGCGTGATGATCACTTCCGTGCCGCGCTCCAGGGCCTCGCCGGTGTCGCTGCGCGCGCCGCAGGTGTTGCGGGCACCCTCCTGCGAGAAGATCATCTCGCCCGTGCCGCCTTCGCGGACCGGGCTGCTGATCCGCCCCAATACCCCCACCCGCTCATAGTCGGCCGGATCGAGTTCGCGATCGTGCTTCATCAGCAGCTTGGCGACGAACCAGAAGATGATGGCCGCGCCCACGAGGCCCATCATCACCGCAACCAGCATGATGACGCTCACGACCAGCGTGGAATAGCGCGTCAGCAAATAACCCGTGCCGCCGAACCACGCAAGGAACGCGGTGATAGTGGCGAAGTTGAAGACGGGCATGTGGGCTTCGGGACCGCCGCCTCCTTGCCCGCCCCCGGCGTGCGCTCCGCCATGCGCCACCCCAACGTGGGGTAGGGGCGCGTGTGGCACGTGAACGTGCACATGCGGCAGATGAAAGCTTCCGCCGACGAACGACAGCACGCTCAGGGTCACGCCCACGACAAAGCACACCAGATAGAAGATTGCCCACGCGCTCATAAACTTGCTCCTGCCAATTTCTTCGCGCGACGCGCGCGCGGCGCGATCGCGGCCAGGCCCGGCTTCAGTACTTCGACCAGGCGCTCCACCAGTTCCGGCGTCTCCAGGATCGCTCCCAGCAGCAGCAGACTCTTGCGCGTGTCCTGGTGCTTGGCAACCTGCAACAACGCGTGACTCAGCTCCGGGTCGTGCGCGAATTGCTCAGCGCCGGCGATCAGCCACAGGTCCAGCCGGTCTTCCGTCGCCCGCAGGTCGCTGGTCAGCTCGGTATGGTAGCCCTCGGGATCGTCCACCAGGTATCCGGGATGCACCTTGAAAAATCGCGCCAGCAACATGCGCGAGGCATTGGTAAGGTGCGGCCGCGCGCCGCTCTCGATCTGCGAGAGGTACGACTGGCTGAGCCCCTTGCCGGTTTCCTTCTTCAGTGCGCGCACCAGGTCTTGCTGGGTCATCTCGCGGTCCCTGCCGCGCAGCGTACCCTCGACCAGCCTGAGGTACCGAAGTTTCTCGCCCAGTTTCATATTACGATTTGCAATTATCATATTGCAATTTGTAATTGTCAAGAACTGGATTTCCCGCCGAATGAGCGGTTTGCGAAAAACCTTGCCGTTCCGAGCTCTCGCCTGCGATTCACCTCATTTTTCGGCGACGGTTGCGTGCGATACCGCCTGGCTTATCATCCGTTGGCGCCTCCTGTGGCACACTGGAACCTATGCACGCACTTCACATCAATGGCAACGACCTCACCCTGGAAGACTTGCGGCAGGTGGTGTACGAGCGCCGCGCGGTGCTGTTAGAGCCGGAGGCGCGGTCGGCGGTCGAGCGCGCGCGCGCCGTCGTCGACCATCTGGTGGACAACGAGATCGTGGCCTACGCCGTCAACACCGGAGTCGGGCAGCTCGCCGACCTGCATATCCCGCTCCACGACGTGCACAGGCTGCAACTGAACCTGGTGCGCTCCCACTGTGTGGGAGTGGGCGAGCCGCTGCCTCAGGACGTGACCCGCGCCATGTTGCTGCTGCGCGCCAACTCGCTGGCCAAAGGGTTCTCAGGAGTGCGGCCGTTGGTCATCGATACGCTGTGCGAGATGTTGAACCGCCATGTGCATCCCGTGGTGCCGTCGCAGGGCAGCGTGGGCGCCAGCGGCGACCTGGCCCCGCTGTCGCACCTGGCGCTGGGCATGATCGGCGAAGGCGACGTGATGTACGAGGGCAAGCGTACCGCGGCCGCCGCAGCCATGAAGAAGGCCGAAATCGCGCCGCTCGAACTGCACGCGAAAGAGGCGATTTCGCTCATCAACGGTACGCAAGGGATGCTGGCTGTCGGCGCCCTGGCGGTGCTGGAAGCGGAGGTGCTCGCCGATGCCGCCGACGTGATCGGCGCGCTCACGCTGGACGCGCTCAAAGGCACCGATGTGGCTTTCGATGAGCGCATCCACCGGGCGCGTCCGTACGCCGGGCAATTGCTGGTGGCCCGCAATCTGCGCCGCCTGCTGGAAGGCAGTCTGATCCGCGAGTCCCACCTGCAATGCCAGAAGGTGCAGGATGCCTACTCGCTGCGCTGCCTACCGCAAGTGCACGGCGCGGTGCGCGACACGCTGGCGCATTGCCGCGAGGTCTTCGAGGTCGAGATGAACTCGGCGGTAGACAATCCGCTGGTCTTCCCCGAAGAGCGCAAGGTGGGCGCACCCAAGCGGGCGGTCGGCGTGAGCCTGCCGGGCGTAGTGCTCTCCGGCGGCAACTTCCATGGCGAGCCGCTGGCCTTCGCGCTCGACTTCATGGCGATCGCGCTCAGCGCACTGGCGGGCATCTCCGAACGCCGCCTGGAGCGGCTGGTGAATCCCGCGCTCAATGAGGGTCTGCCGCCGTTTCTTGCGCCGGGCGCGGGGCTCAACTCGGGATTCATGATGCCGCAGGTAGCGGCGGCGGCCCTGGTGAGCGAGAACAAGGTGTTGTCTCACCCGGCGAGCGTGGACTCGATCACCACATCGGGCAACAAAGAGGATTTCGTTTCGATGGGGATGACCGCGGCGAACAAGCTGCTGCGCGTGGTGGCCAACACGCGCAACGTGCTGGCGATTGAAGGACTGGCGGCGGCGCAGGCAATGCACTTCCGCGAGCCGCTGGTGACCAGCAAGCGCGGCCAGATCGCGCTGGCAGCCATTCGCGCCGTCTCTCCTCCGGTGACGGAAGACCGCGTGCTCTCCCCAGACATTGCTAAGGTGGCGGAAGTGATCGCCGCGGGAAAGCTAGGCGAGGCGCTGCGGTGAAGCAGTTTCAAGTTTCGAGTTTCGCGCCTGGGTGCCCCGTTCTAGTCCATCTTTTGGGCTAGGGCGGGGCAGTTCTCGCCGAGGCGCGTTTCTTGCGGCGCGAGCTCATTCTTCCACAGCTCGCGCACGATCATTGTCTGCGGGACCACCAGTACCACAACGTAAGACACGATGGTCCCGGCAATCACGCCCAGCGAGCCGATCCGCTGCACCCACATCACGGACAGGAGGATGTTCACCGCGGCGGCGACGATGGAGAGCACAGCCTGCGCGCGTGTGCGATTCAGCGCGGCCAGCAGGCACGACTCGAACGTCATGCAGCCGCTGATGAGCGCCCAAACGCACATGGCGACCAGCAGCGGCCGACTCGGGACAGCGGCCGCACCCGCCCACAGGCGAATCACCCCGCGCCCGAACAGCAGCAGGGCAGCGGCACAGATCAGGTTCAGGCCGACGACGCCCCACATGGTCAAAGCAAAGGTCCGCCGAATCCAGGCATAATCGCGCTTCGCGTGGGCCTCGGCGTAGGCGGGCCAGAGCGCGGGAAAGACCAGCGACTGGAGGACCGCCGCGAGCCCCACCAGACGCCACGTCACGCTGTAGGGCGTGACCTCCGCCGGACCGAGATAGTGGCTGACGATTACGTTGTCGGAGCTGAAGACGACGACCGCGGCCACCTGAATCAGCAGGAATGATGACCCGGAGCTGAGCAACTCCCGCACCGCGCCGCCATCGACCAGCCGCGGGCGCAGCCTGAGCCAGGGCTTCTGCGACCCCACGACGAAGACCAGCATAGCCAGGTTCGCAAATGTGAGACAACCGGCGGACAGGACAAACAACACCGGCATGGAGACGCGCAGAGCGATGCCTAAGCCCAGCCCACAAAGGCCGGCCACGGCGCCCGCGCAGGCGGCGTAGTTGCTGCGATGCAGCTCCTGATAACCAGCGAGCACCTTGTTGACCAGGTTGCAAGGCAGTGCCAGCAGCATCAGCGCCATGGCAACCGCAATCGTGTGCCGCACCTCGCCCGCATTGACGCGCGGGCCGACATTCAGCAGCCGCGTCCAGTTCACAACTCGCAGCAGCCACGCGCCCGCAATTGCTGCCAGCCCAGCCATGGCGGCGGTGAGCACGAGAGCGTTGGCGAAAAAGCGCGCGGCGTACTGCTTATCGTTGCGCGCGTACGCTTGCGAGATTTTGTTGGTAAGCGTGTTGGCGATGCCGAGGTCGAGCAGGTTGATCCAGACAGCCGTGGTGGCGATGGTGGCCCACACGCCATAACGCTCCGCCCCCAGATAGCGCACGGCCAGCGGTAGCGAGAGTAGCGTGATCGCGCTGGAAACGACGCGCGCCACTCCGCCCGACAGGACCGCGCGAAGCAGGCGGGCAACTCGCGACGTGCTGAAGTGCAGTTTTACCAACGATGCTCCTGCCTCACGCCATCGTCCTCGGTTCGGTTGCCTCCAACGCCGCCACCGACGCACGGAGCGCACCCTCCGAATGGCTGTGCATCAAGGCCAGTAGGACCGGATCCGGCCGATCCGGTGCCAGCTGCGGCGCCTGTGCTCGCTTTTCGCGCAGCATTTCATGCGCGGCGGCAATCACGTCGTCCACCGTGACCTGAAGGATGCAATGCGGCGGAAGCACGCGGCAGGCCTCGGTGCATTCGTCCCGCCCCGACGCGGGTTGCAGCACGCGTACCAAGCGGCCTTGCGGCGCGAAACGCACCGGGCTGTTGAAGTGGTTGGGATCGCCATTGCGCGGATGACGGGAAATCACCAGCGTCTTGCAGCCCATGGCCGCGGCCAGGTGCGCGCAGCCGCTGTCGTTGCCGATGAACAGTGCGCAACGCTCCAGCACGGCGCAGACATCCCGCAGCCGCGCGCCGCTGACGATTACCGGCGGGCGCGGCAGCAGGGCTGCGAGCTTCAACGCCTCGCCGAACTCGGCTTCGGAGCAGACGATGGCCGGACACATCTCCTGGGTGCGATGCAGGCCCGCGAGGACAGCCGCGTAACGCTTCAGGGGCCAGCGCCGGCCCGCACTGTGCGCGCCGATCCCCAGGGCGACCAGCTTCGCCGACGCCGGAACTTTGGCCAGCAGCCGGCCAGCGCGCTTGCGGTCCTGTTCGGTGATGCGGAGGTCGAGCCGACCGTCGCACGATGTCGCCCCCAATGCCTCGGCGATTGCCAGATTGCGCAGCACTTCGTGCCGCACCGTTCCGGGCGGCAGGCAGATGTCGTAGGCGCGATCGAAACCGCGGTTAGCGCCCCGCTTGGCTGCGCTCGCCTGTTCGCTGTAGCCGACGCGCGTGGCTGCGCCGCTCATCACGCATAGAAAGGTCGCCAAGTGTTCGTCCACGTCCCAGCGCGGCGAGACGGCGAAATCGAAAGGCCGGTTGCGCAAGTGCGTCCAATAGAAGAGCAGCGCTGCCAGCAAGCGGCGCAGGCCCTGTGGCAGCCACTCCGGCCGGATGGTCGGCAGCGCCAGGATCTCGTCGATATGCGGATTGGTCGCGAGCAGCGGCTTGAAGCTTTGCTGCACGACGACGGTGCAGTGCGAGCGCGGATGGGCCGCCTTCAGTGCCCGGAACAACGGCGTGGTAAGCACCACGTCGCCGAGCGCATCCAGCCGGAACACCACGAACGAGAGCGGCCCTTTGCGCCTGGGACCGAGGACCTTCGGACGCGCGACATACTTGCGCCAGAACATCGCCAGCAGGGTCGGCAGGCGCACCGAAAAGAACAGTGGAGACAGCCGAGGCACGTTCACGCCGGCACGACCTCCGCTTGCAATTCGCACGGCAGCGCCGACGCCGATTTCCTGACCAGCCTGGTCGTGCTGGTCTCGGGCACCAGCGGAACCAGCTCGACGCGTCCTCCCCAGGCGCGCACCTCACGCGCGCCTGCGACCCGGTCTTCAGTGTAGTCGCCGCCCTTCACCAGGACGTCAGGACGAATCGCCTCAATGAGCCGCAGCGGCGTGTCCTCGTCGAAGACAACGACCGCATCCACCGCGCTCATCGCCGCCAGCACCCGGCCGCGTTCCTCCTCGCCGACAATGGGCCGCGATGCGCCTTTCAATCGCCGCACCGAGGCATCGCTGTTCAGGCCGACGACCAGGCGGTCACCCTGGCGGCGCGCTGCCTCCAGCAGGCGAATATGGCCGATATGCAGGATGTCGAAGCAGCCGTTGGTGAAGACGACGCGCTCGCCGGCGCAGCGCCACGCCGCAACGTGCGCGAGCAACCGGTCCAATGACAGGACTTTGTCGTCCATCCGTAAGGCATTCTGTTGCGATAACGCGCCGAGCAACTCCTCGCGGCGGATGGGAGCGGTGCCGACTTTCCCAACGACCACCCCGGCAGCGACGTTGGCGATCTCGACGGCAGCTTCGATCGGCACGTTGCAGGCCAGGGCAAGCGCGAGGACCGCCGCAACCGTATCGCCCGCGCCGGAGACGTCGTAGACCTGCCGCACAACGGCGGGTGCGTGGAAGCGCGATTCAGGCCGCAGAACTGCGATGCCTTTGTTGCCAAGCGTCGCCGCAATGCACTTCAGTCCCAGCGCCTGCACCAGCTTCTGCCCGGCGCATAGCACGCGGTCGACCTGGCCGCCCGGCTCTCCGGTGGCTGCGGCGAGTTCCTTCAGGTTGGGGCAGATCACAGTTGCGCCGCGATATCGGCTGAAGTCCCGCTGCTTAGGATCGACCAGAACCGGAATATTGCGTTGCGCCGCCGCGCGAATGATCGTCTGGCAGACCTTCTCGCTAAGCGCCGCTTTCGCGTAGTCCGACAGCACCACCGCAGCCGCATTCGGCAGCGTTGCGAGCGCGTTCTCCAGCAGCGACGCATACTCGGCCTCGCGATGCAGCGCTCGCGCCTCGGAATCCAAACGCATGATCTGCTGATGTCCGGATAGGATACGCAGCTTGGTGGTGGTGGGCGCGCCGGCGGTTGTGACGAGCCGGGACTCGACGCCCTCTTCGGCCAGCAATGCCGCCAGCCGCTCCTGTTCGGGATCGCCGCCCGCGAAGCCCGCCAGTGTGACGCACGCTCCCAGGCTCGCAAGATTCACGGCAACGTTGGCGGCACCGCCGCCGCGCTCGTCGCGCATGGTGGCGCGGACAATCGGCACTGGCGCCTCGGGCGAGATGCGCTCCACCTCTCCCCAGACGTACTGGTCGAGCATGGCGTCGCCGACTACCAAGACCGGCACGTTGCTCCATCCCGATTGCACCCGGTCGAGCAACTCGCGCGCGATCACAGGGCGATTCCTGTGGCTTCGAACTCTTCCTCGATGCCCACCGTCCGGTCGAGCCAGTCGCAGAGCATGTGGCCGAGCAGCCCATGCGCCTCCTGGATGCGGGCGGGATCGGTCGAAGGCACGCACAGGCAAACATCGGCATATTGCGCCAGGTGGCCGCCGGTTTCACCTGTCATGGCGAGGGTGAAAGCGTCCAACCGGCGCGCCTGGTGCAGCGCGGCGCACACGTTGCCGCTGTTGCCGGAAGTCGAGATCCCCACGACCGCGTCGCCTGCCTGGCAGAGCGCCTCGACCTGCCGTTCAAAAACCCGGTCAAAGCCGAAATCGTTGGCGATTGCGGTGAGGACGGAGGAGTCGGCAGTGAGCGCGATGGAAGCCACCGCGCCGCGCGGGCGCCGGAAACGTCCTACCAGCTCCGCGGCCAGGTGCTGGGCGTCGGCAGCGCTGCCGCCGTTGCCGCACCACAGGATCTTTCCGCCGCGCAACAGGCAGCGGGAAAGCAGGCAGGCGGCGCGCTCGAATGCCTTCTGTTGAGTCGCGAGGCGGCGGATAATATCGAGATGTTGCTCGAGGGCGTCGTGAAAGACGCCCTCCAGGTTCGACGAAGGCGGCATCAAGCCTCGCGGGGCGCAAGATTTGAGGGCCTTCGTTCCAACTTCAGGGGCTTGCGTTTGAAAAAAGTATAAGGGCAATGCGCGACAACGAAGGCTTGGGGTTCTCAAAAGTTACTTTCGTATTCCTAGATCGGGACGGGGTGCTAAATCGCAAGCCGCCGGCGGGCCGGTTCGTCACCTGCTGGGGAGAGTTCGAGCTGCTGCCGGGGGTGGGCGAGGCGATTGCCGTGCTGAACCGCTCGGGACACAAGGCCATCGTGGTCACCAATCAGCGCGGTGTGGCGCTGGGCCTGTACTCGCTCGAAGATCTGGCGGGGATGCATGAACGGCTGCAAGCGGAGCTCGCCGCCGCCAGCGCGCACCTCGATGCCATTTATGTTTGCCCGCACGAAGCCGGCGAGTGTAACTGTCGCAAGCCGCTGACCGGCCTGTTCGAGCAGGCCTTCCGCGACTTTCCCGCCGCCGGGGCCGGCAATAGCGTGATGGTGGGAGACTCGCTGCGCGACATCGAAGCGGGGCGGCGCACAGGCATGCGGACAGTGCTCGTGGACGACGCGGCTTCCTCGTCGGCCGACCTTCAGCGAGCGCGCGCGCTGGCGGATGTGCGGGTTGCGTCACTGGCGGAGTTTGTACATCGCTATCTCTCCGCCGAGTATCATCTGTAATTTGCATTTGCTATGGACCTCGCCCATCAATCTCTGATCGCAACCGCTTCACAAGAGAACTCCGCTGGGGCATCGGGCGTTGACTCGCGCGCGATTGCCGAAGTCTCTATCGGCTTTCTCCTGGTGCTTCTTGCCTTGTGGAGCTATGGACGGGCGCAATTGCTGCTGAGCGGCGTAGCGTTCTTCTGGATGTTGTTCGCAACACTCCGCTCACGTCCCACAGCCGAGGAGTTGGGGCTAGGCGTCACCGGCATGGGGCGTACGCTTTGGATCGTTGCTCTGGCTGCCATCGCCAGCCTGCTGGCAGTGGGGGTTTCGCTTCGGCTGCACACCTTCCACGCGGTGTTTCGCAACTACGCCATGGAATGGGGCTTGCTCGCCTACATTGGGTGGGCGCTGGTGCAACAGTTTCTGTTGCAAGACTTCTTTCTCGCACGGCTGCTGCGGATTGCGCCGACGCGCACCGCGGCTGTGGTAAGCACAGGCTTGCTGTTCGCAGTGGTGCATGTGCCCAACCCGGTGCTCGTCGCCGCGACCGCGGTGTGGGGCATCGTCGCGTGCGCTCTGTTTCTGCGCTATCGCAATCTTTATGTGCTGGCCCTGGCGCATGCCATCCTTGGGATGTGCCTGGCGGTCACGGTGCCGAATGCGGTGCACCACCACATGCGCGTGGGACTCGGCTACCTGCGCTGGCATCCGCAAACCGGAATGGCGCAGCAGCAGGCGACCCGAGTGGGCAACCGCAGCCTGCCTCAGCGTTCTTCAGTAGTGCATTAACTTCAACCAGAGCAAGCCTGCCGCCAGCGTCAGGACCGTGACCGGAACGCCGATCTTCATGTACTCCAGAAAGCCGATGTGCGCTTCGCGCCGCGCCTTTTCCACAACAATAATGTTGGCCACCGAGCCGGTGATGGTGAGATTACCCGCCAGCGTACTGCTCATCGCCAGCGTCAGCCAGGCGGTGTGCGCATTGCTGAACTGCGGCACCAGGCCCTTCAGCAGCATCACCGCCGGAACGTTGCTGACGATGTTCGACAGCAGCGTGACCACCGCAGTGAAGATGACCGTGTTATGCAGATTCAGCCGCTTCGCCGCGCGCAGCAGTTCACCCGTGATGCCGGCCTGCTCCGCGCCGCCGATGACAAGAAACAAGCCCAGAAACAGCATGAGCAGCGACCAGTCCACGTCACCGTAGATCGCCTTGGGGGAGCGTTGGCGCTGCACCAGCACCAGCGCGCCTCCCACCGCCGCGACCAGCGCGGGAGGATAGCCCGCGAGAAAACCGATCAGCACGCCCAGGCTGACCATGACCGGCCACGCGGGATGGATCTCCGGCTCGCGCTTGCCCGGTGGCTCTTCATGCTGCGGCGCGCTGAGCGCTTCGCTGCCGTTGCGGAGGTGGATCCAGTGCAGCACCGCCCAGTCGATGAACAGGCCCACCAGCGCCACCGGGCCGAGGTGCGCCAGAAAATCGCGGTACGCAATGCCGGATATCGAGCCGATAAAAATGTTCTGCGGATTGCCGGTGATAGTCGCAGTGCTGCCGATGTTCGAGGCCGTGGCCAGCGCCAGCAGGTACGGCACCGGTCGCAGCCGCATGCGCCTGCATACGCCGAGAATCAGCGGCGCCATCACCAGGCAGACGATGTCGTTCACTAAGAACGCCGACAGGATTCCGCTGACGAAAATCACCCCGGGAAGAAGCCGCGCAGGACCGAGGTGCTCGATGGCCAGGCGGGTGATCCATTCGAAGAAGCCTGAGAGGTGCAGGCTGGCGGCGAGCAGCATCATCGAGAAGAGCAGAACCAGCGTGGCGAAATCGATGCTCGCGATCGCCTCTCGCGGCCCCAGCGCGCCGGAGGCGAACATTGCCACCGCGCCGATCACAGCCATCGCCGGACGATCGATCTTGGTGCCCGGCAGCCGTCCGATGGCGAACACCAGATAGCTCGCCAGGAAAATCAGCCAGGCGGTCAGGATGTGCGCGTGCGACAGCGTGTGGCCGATGGCCAAGGTCATAATTCGCGATTTGCTATTCGCTTTTCGGGTGCCCCGGGTCTGGCGATTTACCAGACCTGGGTACTCCCTGCGTAGCAGCCTTCACCCGGGTTTCGAACACCGCGGGACCTGGAGCACCCTGGCCAGAGGCCGAATGGCGAACAGCGAAGGGCGAACAGCGGCTTCACCGGGATGCGTCTAATTCGATTCTGCTTTAGCATTACTGGTTACTTTCTGCGAGGTACTATGCGACGTTTTTGTCTTGTAGTCTGCGCCCTGGTGCTTGCCGCGATGGCCGCACCCGCCCAACAGCCGCCACAGCCGCAAAACAGTTCGCCCGCCCCCAGTCAACCGAAGGCCCCGGTGAGCTTCGACGTCAATGCCATGGACAAGTCGGCCAACCCCTGCGATGACTTCTTCCAGTACTCGTGCGGCAACTGGCTCAAGAACAATCCTATCCCCGCCGATCAGCCGGCGTGGGGCCGCTTCAACGAACTGCAAGAGCACAATCAGTACGTTCTGCGCGGCATTCTGGAAAAGTATTCGGCCAACGATCCCAAGCGCACGTCGAACGAACAGAAAATCGGCGACTACTACTCCTCGTGCATGGACGAGTCCGGCATTAACGCCAAGGGCCTGACCACGTTAAAGCCGGTGCTGGACCGCATCGATGCGCTGAAGGACAAGTCACAGTTGCCGGCCCTCATGGGCTACCTGCACAGCAACGGTGTCCGCGCGCTGTTTGATTTCGGCTCCGAGCCCGACGCGAAGGATTCTCGCATGGAGATTGCCGGCACCGATCAGGGCGGCCTGGGCCTGCCCGATCGCGATTACTACCTGAAGACCGACGCGAAGTCGGTCGAGCTGCGCGATGACTACATCGGGCACATGACCAAGATGTTCGCGCTGCTGGGCGAATCCCCGGACAAGGCTGCGGCGGACGCGAAGGCGGTCATGAACCTGGAAACCGAGCTGGCGAAGGCCTCGATGGACCGCGTCGAGCGCCGCGATCCCACCAAGGTCTACCACAAGATGACCACGGCGCAGCTTCAGGAGCTGAGCCCGGCGTTCACCTGGAAAGAATATTTCGCGAACATTGACACGCCCGGCTTCACCAGCCTCGACGTCTCCGTGCCCGACTTCGTGAAGGGCATGAACCAGCTGGTGCAGACGGCGAGCCTCGACGACATCAAAACCTACCTGCGCTGGCACGCGGTCCACAGCGGCGCGCAACTGCTGCCCACGCCGTTTGTGGAAGAGAACTTCGCGTTTTACGGCAAGACGCTGACCGGCGCCAAGGAGCTACAGCCGCGCTGGAAGCGCTGCGTGCGTTTCACCAACGGCGACCTCGGCGAGGCGCTGGGACAGTCCTACGTTGCCGAGGCATTCCCGCCGGAGAGCAAGGCCGCGGCCTTGAAGATGGTGCACGAAATTGAAGCCGCGCTCAAAAGCGATATTACCGAGCTCTCGTGGATGACCCCCGAAACCAAGAAGCAGGCACTGGAGAAGCTGGCGAAGGTAGAGGACAAGATTGGCTATCCCGACAAATGGCGCGACTACAGCAAGCTGACCATCGTTCGCGGCGACGCGCTGGGCAATTCGCTGCGCGCCAATGAGTTCGAGTTCAACCGCCAGTTGCAGAAGATCGGCAAGCCCGTCGACCGCGCCGAGTGGGGCATGACGCCGCCTACCGTCAACGCTTACTACAGCGACCTGGAGAACAACATCAACTTTCCGGCGGGAATTCTTCAGCCTCCGTTCTACGACCCGAAAATCGATGACGCCGTGAACTTTGGCGCCATCGGCGCCGTCATTGGGCACGAGCTGACGCACGGCTTCGACGATGCCGGTAGCCAGTTCGATGCCGACGGCAACCTGCACAACTGGTGGACACCGAAAGATCGCGAGCAGTTCGACTCGCTCGAAGCCTGCTTCGTCAATGAGTACGACAACTTCGTCGCTGTCGATGACATTCACGCGCGCGGCAAGCTCGAATTGGGCGAGAACACCGCCGACAATGGCGGCCTGCGCATCGCCCACATGGCGCTACTCGACGTGCTGGTGAACAATCCGGAGAAGCCGCTCGACGGCTTCACGCCGGAACAGCAGTTCTTCGTGGGCTGGGGGCAGATCTGGTGTGAAAATTATCGTCCCGAGTTTGCGCGTCTGCTTGCCCAGACCAATGAGCACGCGCTCGGCAAATTCCGCGTGAATGGCGTGGTCGGCAACATGCCGGAATTCCAGAAGGCCTTCGGCTGCAAAGCCGACGCGCCCATGGTGCACAAGCCCGAGTGCCGATCGTGGTAGAGGGCAGTGATGAGTGGTGAGGGGTTAGTGCTTAGCGGCAGTGGATAGATTCAGAGCAGCGGATGTTGTTGCCTGCCGCATGAAACCGGCCGCAGAGCGGCGGGATGCGGTTGAGCCCTCCCGCATCCATCTCGGCACTATCCGCTGCGCGCTATCCACGTATCCACTGGGTTATAGTGTCTGCGTGCTTTCGTGAATTACCTCGGCTCCTATTCCAAACGATTTCTGCCCGCACTCCTGCTGCTTTTGCTTGTGTTGCTTGCAGGATGCAAGCGCCAGGCCCTCGCGCATCACGAATACATGTACGTCTCGACAGTCGAGACCAGCCTGCGCGACCGCGTCGCCATGCTCTACAACAAAGTGGGCACGGTGCACAACGGCGACCGCGTCGAAGTACTGGAAAAGCAGCGGCGCTTCCTGAGGGTCCGCACCGATAGCGGCCAGGAGGGCTGGATTGAAGAGCGCAGCCTCGTCCCGCAAGACATCTACGATCAGTTTCAGAAGCTGGCTGCCGACGACGCCAACACTCCGGTGCAGGCCCGCGGCACTACGCGCGCCGAGCTCAACATGCACGTAACGCCTTCGCGCGAGGCCGAGCACCTCTACCAGCTAAAAGATGGCGAGAAGGTCGACGTGCTGCGACGTGCGACCGCCGAGAAGAACGCGCCCAGGGCGTCCAAGCCCGTGGCGGTGGCGCAGGGCAAGAGCAAGGCCAACCAGAAAAATCCCGCGAAGGGCAGAAGCTCTGCTGCGGCCTCGGCGTCGAAGACCGCGCCCAAACCTGCCGCTCCACCCGCTCCCGAGAATTCGTCATCGATCACGCCGGTCGCTGCCGGTGCGCAGGGCGCGGAGCAACCGCCCGCGCCGCCTCCGATCATGGAGGACTGGTACCTGGTGCGTGACGGCTCGGGCCACGTCGGCTGGGTGCTGCTGCGCATGATCGACCTCGACATCCCGCTCGACATCGCGCAATACGCCGAGGGCCAGCGCATCATCGGCTACTTCGTGCTGAACACCGTGGAAGAAGAGGGCAAGCAGGTGCCGCAGTATCTTGTCTTGCTCAACGAGCCCAAAGACGGCCTCGCCTGGGACTACAACCAGATTCGCGTCTTTACGCGCAATCGTCCGCGTCACCGCTATGAGACTGCGTACCGCGAGCGCAATCTGGAAGGCTACCTGCCGGTGAAGGTAGGGCATCAGGACTTCGGCAAGGAAGGCGACCTGCCCACGTTTACCATCCGTAAGCAGGAGTTCGACGGGAAGATGGTGGAAGCCACCTACAAGCTGAACGGCCCGATTGTGCGCCGCGTGCTCACGCCGGAAGAAGAAGCGCAGGAGAAAGCGAACCACCAGGCGGCCCTGCAAGCCCGCCTGAAGGAGCGGGGAGCGCACCACGCGCAACATCCGCAATCAACCACCGCGCACAAGCACCACAAACACCCATAGCTCGAGCAACCCTTCAGGGAGGTAGAGCGGGCCTTCAGGCCCGCGTCTAGGCCCGCCTTGATTAGATGGGAGTCGGCTTTAAGCCGACGACAGAGTGCCGCCCGCTGAAGCGGGCTCTCTAAATAGGAGGTTGCGCGCGGACGCGAGCCTGAAGGCTCGCTCTACCTGAGGTCGGCCTTTCTGAAGGCTCGCTCTACCTGAGGTCGGTTTTTCTAAAGGCCCTACAAGAGCCTGGCTCGTTATACCTAACGTAGGCTCGTTCAATCTATCCCAGCAACCGCGCCGCTTCCTTGGCAAAATATGTCAACGTGATCGACGCGCCGGCGCGCTGGATGCACAACAGCGACTCCAGCATCACGCGCTCGTAATCGATCCAGTTGTTCAGCGCAGCGGCCTTGATCATGGCGTATTCGCCGCTTACCTGGTAGGCCGCCATGGGCACGTCGAAGCGCAGGCGCGCCTCGTGCAGCACGTCGAGATACGGCATGGCCGGCTTGACCATGATCATGTCCGCGCCCTCTTCGAGGTCGAGCTCGATCTCGCGCATAGCCTCGCGCAGGTTCGCCGGATCCATCTGATAGGAGCGGCGATCGCCGAAGTGTGGCGCCGAATCGGCGGCCTCGCGGAATGGGCCATAAAAGCCGCTGGCAAACTTCGCCGCGTACGACAGCACCGGCGTGTTCTGGAAGCCGTTCTCGTCGAGCGCGGTGCGGATGGCCTTCACGCGGCCGTCCATCATGTCAGAAGGCGCGATGATGTCCATGCCCGCCTTGGCCTGCGAAACTGCCGTGCGCGCCAGCAGCTCCAGCGTTGGATCGTTCAGGATTTCATAATCTTCGGCCGCCGTTGCCGCAATGCCCGTTGCAGCCGCGAGGGCCGCGCCGACGGACTGGGCTCCGGAAATTACAAATTTGCCTTTCGACTGCAGCTCGCGGGCAAACTCCACCGCTTCGTGTAGACCCTTGGCAGTTGGACCGGTATCGACCAGCCCGCAATGCCCGTGCGACATGTATTCGCAAAGGCAAACGTCGCCCATCAGCAGCAGGCCCGGCACTTCGCGCTTGATGGCGCGCGCCGCCTTTTGCACGATGCCGTCATCGGCCCACGCGCCAGTCGCGACTTCATCTTTTGTCTCCGGCAGCCCGAACAGAATCACGCTGGGAATCCCCAGCGATTTGACCTCGGCGCACTCCTTCACCGCCTCGTCGACGGACAGGTTGTACACCCCGGGCATGGAGCGGATTTCCTTGCGAACGCCTTCACCGGGACAGACGAACAGCGGGTAGACAAAACCTTCTGGCGTGAGGCGGGTTTCGCGCACAAACGAACGCATGGCTTCCGTGCGACGCAGGCGGCGGGGACGATCGATAGGGAACGGCATACTCAAATCTTAGCACCGCGAGAGTGGCCGGAACCCGCGAAAATGGCGGGGGGAATGCTACCAAGGCCGTACAGGCGGATTGTGTGTCCCCGACCGCAGCGAAGCGCGCCGTCGCTCAGCCGAAAGCCCCGATCCCGTCGGCGAGGCATTCGGCTGGTTGGTCTATTTCCCCCGCTGCCAAATCCGATGGGCACGGCGAAGATGTTAGAATTCTGGCAGGGCACACCGCCGCGAGAAACGGGTGTGCTCCCTTCATTTTGGCGGTGTAGCTCAGGTGGTTAGAGCGACGGTCTCATAATCCGTAGGTCGCTGGTTCGAGTCCAGCCGCCGCCACCAAATCTTCCAGCGATGTAACCCCATGGCGAAATATACCCTGCCGCATGAACTACCTGGGGAACAGCAGCGCCTGACGCTCATGTCTTATCTGCTCGACCCGATTGAGCGCGGGCACATCGAACGCCTAGGATTGCGCCCGGGCTGGCGTTGTCTGGAGATCGGATGTGGCAACGGATCCATCTCGCGATGGCTGGCGGAACGAGTCGCGCCGGCCGGTCACGTGGTCGGGACCGACATCGACACAAAGTTCGTTGACGAACTGAACGCCCCGTGCCTGGAGGTGCGTCATCTCGACATTCTTGCGGACAGCGTCGAAACCGCAGCCTACGATTTTGTAGTGGCCCGGGCGGTGCTCCACCATCTCACCGATGCGCGTGCCGCCGTGGAGCGAATGGTCGGAGCATTGAAACCTGGCGGCATCCTTCTGTCCGTCGAGCCGAATATGCTGCCGTGCACGGTCGCTGAACCTGAACTCATTCACCGCTTTTGGCAGGGTTGGCTGCGGTGGTCCCAGCAAGCCGGTATCGACTACCTGATCGGGGCAAAGATCCCTGCCTGGCTGGATTCGCTTCGGCTGGAAGATATCGCCGGCGAAGGCCATACTGCACTGTTCAACGGCGGATCGGATTGGGCGAACTATTGGACCATGAGCATTCGCGAGTTGGCTCCTCGACTTCTAAGCTCTGGCCATGTGACAAACGAAGCTTTGGAGGAGCTCTACGTGTGCTACCAGGACCAGCATTACTGGACTAGCGTGATCACCTTTGTCGCGAACTGGGGCCGGAAAGGTTTGTAAGGCAACTAGACGCTCGATCCGCTTTACCAGTTCGAGAGCAGCCCGCAACAAAACAGCGCTTGCGCGAACGGGATGGCGGGGCGTGACCCTAGCGCGCTTCCATTCCTGTAACGCGACCGGCACGCACTGCCAGGACGGCAAATTACACAGCACGTCCCTACTTCATCGTCTCCGCTCCGGGCTGTAGCCAGGAGACGACGAAGTCTGTAATCGATGGGAACAGCGTAGTCATCAGGCCGATCAGCGGACCGATGCCGAAGCTGACGATCCTGCTCCAGAACTCGAAGCCTAGCTGGCCGGGCCGCGTCTGCGTGATGTGGCTGAGCGTGGCATCGCGATGCATCTCCGCATACACGAAGACCACCATCGCGCCCACCAGCACGAACAGCACCAGGAAGATTGCCCCCAGCGCCGGAGTAGGGCTAAAGGGATAGCTGGAGAGCGCCAGCGTGGTGGCCATGAACAGCAACAGGATGGCGATGGCGATGGTGCGCACGCGTCCCAGTATGTTCTGGATGAAGCCCACGTAGGGCAGCACGAAGAATTCCTCCGCCGCGCGCACGTGAGCGTCCGCGGTTACCGGTGGCGGCGATGCTGCCTTATCGTCATCCGGTTTGGGAGGCTCAGCTTCCAGAATCAGCGACTGGCGCTCTCGCCTCCAGGCCGGAAGCAGGATGTGGGTCATCACCCGGCCGGCAGTTTTAGCTACCTCCTGCTGGTAGGCCATCAGGTCGCATTTGAGCTCTCTGACATTGTGGGATGACGGGTTGCTCAACGCCACCGTATACTTTTCGGCAAAGTCGAGTCCCGCCTTCTCGCATTTCTTCAATTCCCCGGCGACAATCTTCTTATCTTCTTCGCTAAGGGACTGCCAATCTTCCAGCGTGGTTTGCAGGTTGCGGGCGCTCTCCAGTTGGCGCGAGATCAGGCAGTAGCGCTCTTCCAGCACATTGCTGCTCATGCTCAACACCGATTTCCACGAGAGTCCCTTCAGGCAGGCGAGGGTACGCCGCAATCGCAGGCGGTCGAGAAACACCAGCAACTGGCGCAGGCGCCCCCAGGTGCGGGCAAACTGCAAGGTGTCGGTAAGGATGAGCGCTATGGCAGCGCACATGGAGAAGAAAATCAGGCGGCCGAAGGCGCGGTCGCCGAGCGTCTGCACAACCTGCTCGCCCAGCGCCAGCCAACACAAGCCGGTGGTCGCGAGCAGTATCACAATGTAGGACTTCAGATAGAACCAGCCCAGCGGGTGGGCCGCTTCTTCAATCCCTGCCGCCGACTGCTCCGCGCTGAACATCGAGAAGAGCCGCACTCCCATGGGATCGCTCTTCAGCTTGCGGTCGTGCCGGTCGTCCTGCGATTCGAAATAGACTGTCTGGTCCGGGCGGTGGAAGCTCTCGGGCAGGCTGTCGCGCCCGGGCAGCACCGGCCGGTCCTCGCCGAACAACGACAGGCCGCGCAGGTTGTACCAGAACCAGGCGTAGAAGCCCAGTATCAGCAGTACCTGCGGCAGCAATCCGGAGACGCCATTGCTGATGTGCGCGTTGCGCCAGAAGGCTGACGAGCGGGTAGCCAGCGTTAGCCGGCTGCTCAGATGCCAGCGGACCGCGATGAGAACCGCGAGCGCCACCGCCCAGAGAATCGCGAGCGGCAGCACAGGAATCTCCCGCTTCGCCAGCCGGTCGCGAACATACCGGAGTGCATTCAGCAGCCATTTCCTCCAATGTTCAAAGCCCTCGCCATTCGTTTTCGTCTTTTCAGGCTGGGGCGTGGCGGTGGCGCCCTGGCCAGTGTTTGCGTCGCTCAAAGCTGCGCTGCTCTCCACCGCAACTTCGTCGGACGGCACCGTCCTCGCCACACCTGTCCCGTGTTCAGCGCCGGCGGCCACCGCCTGCGACAGCTCTTGCTCCGCAGAGCCGGCCTGCTTCTTCGCCGGCTGCTCTCTCGCTGTGACCAGAGGCAGCCGGTAGTTCGTTACAAAACCGGCCAACCCACATACGACAAGGAACACCACCGCCGACCACAGCCCAACCGCCTGATGGCCGGTATAGAACTTTTCCAGCAGGCCGGTGGCCCCACCGAGGCTGACGGCCAGCACACCCAGCAGCAGACTGCCGATGAAGATCAGGACCGGCTGTTGCGCCATAGGAATGGGAGCGAAGTAGGCGCGCACCCGCGGCGCGCCGATCATGCATCCGCTCCAGCACAGCAGGAAATGCGCCAGCGCCACAGCGCAACAGAACAGCACCAGCGCCGTGGCGTCGGCGGGAAAGGTGCGGCCTTGCGGGGCGCTCGCGGCCTTCTCATCGGAGGCCGGCGGCTGCGCGCCTGGCGCGTTGTTCTGCGGCGGTATCGCCGCGCCCGGCGGCTTGGCGGGCGCTAAGAGCGCGCTCTCGGTTTCGGTGAGATCGGTCGTCCCGCCCTTGCCAGCGTTCGCGCCCGGCGCGCTCCCGTCGTTCAGGGTCACATCGTTCAGCACGGCAATCGGCCAGAACTGGCGATGTCCCACGACTGTCAGCCACGTCGGGGGCCGCAGATCGTCGGTCTGGCTCCGCGCCGAACTCAACGCCGCCAGCGGCGGGCCATAATCGCTGATGCCGCGCGTCTCTACCGAGCCCGTGCTGAAGAGCCCGCGGGCCGCGATGTAAACGCCCTCGCTCAGCTCATCCCCAAAGATCCGGTAGCTGCTGTTCTTCGCCCCCGTGGCCACGGTGTAGTCGCCGTTGAGGAAGCGCACCGGGCGCACCTGGTCCTGCGTCCATGCCAGCAGCGGGTACGTCGACAGCAGCATGACACCGCGCAGGCTGTCGCCTTGCATACCGCGGCGAAATAGCAGGTCCGCCCCATCCAGCACAACGCGGCCGCCAGGATACGAGCGCCACAGGAACTCGGAGAGAAACAACTGGTCGAGCGAGTTGCTGCTGCGGATGACGACGAACTGAATGTGCTTCGCCTGGAGCACGTTGACGATGCCGAACAGCGTGGCCTCCTGCATGTAAGGCGTTAGCTCGCCGGCGTAGGTCTGCACCGTGTCGTGCCGGCTGCTGGCCGCCTCGCCCAGGTCTCCCCGCAGCGCCGAACTGGGAGCGCCGCCCTGTTGTTGTCCCTGGCTGAAGATCGATTGCTTGGAATAGGCCGACCTCAAGGTCGCAATGTCGCGCGGATAATAAAGATAAGTCGGCAGGTTCTCCAGGACGTCGGTTTTTTCTTTCTTGCAGACGCTGTCGTCGTCCTCGCCTCCGCTGTTGGCTTGGTCGCCTGCAGCAGGTTTTGCACTGTTGTTGCCGGTGCCGTCGCCGGGTTTAGACGCACGCGCAGACTCGGCCCCAAAGGCGGTCTCGTCTTCCGACAGGATCGCGACCCGCTGGAGCTTGTAACAGCTCTGCCGCACAAACTGGAGAAAGCGGTGCGTCATCAGCCTGTCGCTTTCCAGGAAGGTGCGGAACCTGGGGCAGTCGTTTATTTGCGGCCCACAAAGAAATTGCCGAAAACCATCGATGCTCTCGTTGGAGTTGGCGGTCCCGCTATATACCGTGATTTTGGCCAGGTCGAGGCGCTTCCCGGCTGCATCCCGCTTGCTCAGCTCGCGCTGCAGCGAAGGCAACGACCCGGAAAACGTCGGGCCCAGAATTTGCAGGCCGTTCTTTGCTGGATCGGCGCCCAGCTTCTTCAGCCACGCCAGCGCATTCTCGAACTGCTCGTCGTTGATGCCGCCGGTCGGCTGCTCTCCCACAACGAGCACCAGCAGGCCGCCATCATACGGCCCTGGCTTTTCGGTGGCGCTGCCGCTGCCGCCGGGCTCGCTGCGCCGAAACGCGATCACCCCCGGCTGCTGCTGCAGCTGCGACTGCAGCGCTTCAGCCTTTTCCTCGTCACCAAAGCGGTCGTAGCTCTTCTCGTCGGTCCAGGGGAACCAGGAGCCGTCATAGGCATAGTTCTCATCCTGCGCGGCCTGTTGGATAGCTTCCATCGAGCGATCGAAGACGACCGGCAGGTTGGTCTGGGCCGGATTCGGGACCAAAGCGATGGCGAAGTTGGGGATTTGCGCGGCGCTTGCGACGCTGTTGTCTTTGGTCTCGCTCGCGTAGCAGGACGACGGGTAGGCGATCCCCGCCGGGTAGAAACGGCTGACCCGCTCGGAGATGTCCTCGCAGGCAGGCAGCAGGTTCGGCTTGGCCGGCTTGGCAACTTCGGCGTGGCGCACAGGTTTCGCGCGCTGGGCCGGCTCGGTGGGCGCGCTGGGTTCGCCGCCACGACGGGGCACAAACGAGAAACCCAGGACTGCTATCAGGACGGCGATTGCCGCCATCCCACTCTTTCGCTCCATGACTCACCTCAGACGAGTCGTCAGCCTTGCTGATGAACTTGGGAGCGCCCCGGAGATTGCCAGTCTCCTGCGTACCGGCCCGGGAGCGACGGCAGGCCTATGGAGAGTGCCGTAAGAGTAGCGCCGCCGGTGCAGCCCTTTCAAGCGACGAAAGTGCCGGATGAGGCAGATTGCGGCCACGGGGCGCGAAGTGTCAGACCATTTACTTCAGGCGTGATGATGGCCAGAGGAAATTCGTGGGATCGCCTAAAAAACAGTCGCGCAGCGGCGCGATGAATTTAGGCGGGGGCGTGAGCCCCGCAACGCGAGGCCTGAACCCCGAGCCGCTTGAGGGGCGCCACCGAGCCGCTTATCTCAGCCGCAGACTGAGCGGCGGCAGCGCCAGCCCACTCACCTCAACCGTCCAGGTTTCATCTCTGCCCGCGAGATGGCCCGCAGTCAACGTGCCCGAGCTGACGAGTTCCCCGGCGCTCAACGGCTCATTCGGGAATCGCCGTGCAATGGCGGAACCCAGCTCCGCCAGACAGGCGGCCGGGCTGCCCAGCGAGGCTTTGCCCGAGCCTTCCTCCACGAACTCGCCATTCTTCGAAACGCGCACCTTCAACTGCGACAGCTCTTCAACGATCGAGGGGATGGACTCAGGCCGCACCGGCACGCGTTCTCCCACGACAAGCGCGGCGTGAAGCCCAAACGACGCCACGAAATCTGCAGGCTGAAACTTCCACTCAGGGTAGGGGCAGTCGATGATCTCGAAGCCGATGGCAATCCAGTCGACGCTTTCCAACGCCGCCGCCGCATCGGTTCCCTCACGTACGATCTCCTTCAATCCAAACACAATCTCCGGCTCAACCTTCAGCGACCGCGCGCGCGGCAATGTCAGCTCGGCGCAGCCGCCGTCGCTGTAATGGACGGTATCTTCGTACATGTGCGCCCAGACCAGCGTCGGCAGCTTGAAGACGCGCCACATGGCCTTATTGGCGTAGCCAACCTTGCGCCCCACGGCCCGCGCTCCGCCGCTCTCGCGAGCGCGCTTCAGGATCGATTCGACTTCGTAAGCGGCGTCGAGGTCGAAGCCCGGTCGCGACGAAGGCGGCTCAGCAATCATTTTGCCGCGCTCGTAGGCAGACATGAGTTCACGCGCTATAGCTTGGATTTCGTTCTGATCCATCGCGCCAGGCTACGATCATCTCGCGGCTCTCATCCAATGGTAATTTACAATCGTGAACACAAGGTGCCTTCGATGCCGCAGGGCGCCTGAAAGCGCTGCTCTGCTTCTCGTTGCCACCCCTGTTCGACTGTCGTCTGCGCATTGGAATAACCCTCTCCAGAAGGAACGCATGACCCTGAAGTCGGTAAACACGCTGCTGGATGTCCTGCAATTCGCCAAGAACAACACCGCCATCGCCGTGCCCGAAGTCGGCATTCGCATCAGCTACGATTCGCTACGGCAGCAGGTGCTGGCCATGGCCAATGCCTTGGCGTCGCTCGGCATCCGCCACGGCGATGCCGTGTCCATCGCGCTGCCGAACGGCTTGCCGGCCATCGTGAGCTTCCTGGCGGCCTCGATTGCCGGAACCGCCGCGCCGCTGAATCCGGCATATCCGTATGAAGAGTTCATGTTCTTCCTGCGCGACACCAACGCCCGCATTCTGCTCTGCCCGCCCACGGGCGAAGCGCTGGCGCGCAGCGCCGCCGCCGACTGCGACATCCCGGTCTACTCGGTCGAGATGAACCCGCAAGGCGAGGTCAGCCTGCAAGGCGCTCCCGGCGGGGCAACGTTCGTCGAGCCTACGGGGGACGACATCGGCCTGGTGCTGCACACCAGCGGAAGCACGGGACGCCCCAAGCGCGTTCCGCTGCGGCACTTCAATCTCGCCATCTCGTCGGCCAATATCGCCAACACCTATGGTCTGACGCCGGCTGATGTCTCGATGTGCATCATGCCGCTGTTCCATGTGCACGGCCTGATCGGCTCGACCATGTCGACGCTGGTTTCGGGCGGCACCGTCGTCGTGCCCACCAAGTTCAACGCGCTTAGCTTCTGGAAGACGGTGAAGGAGCATCGCGTGACCTGGTACTCGGGCGTGCCCACCATGCATCAGTTGCTGCTGGCGCGCGCGCATCACAAGCCGCCCGAGGCGGCTACGCTGCGCTTCATCCGCTCGTGCAGCGCGCCTCTGTCGCCGGAGCTCATCCACAAAATCGAGGAACTCTTCGGTGTGCCGTTCGTCGAAGCCTATGGCATGACCGAGGCGGCGCATCAGATGACCTCAAACCCGCTGCCGCCGCGGCATCGCAAGGCGGGATCGGTGGGCGTCGGCGCCGGGTTGCGCGTTCGCATCGTCGACAAGGAGGGCAACGACCTGGGGAACGAGCGTCGCGGCGAAGTTGCCATCATGGGCGCTAACGTCTTTCGCGGCTACGACAACAACCCCGACGCCAACGCCAGAGCTTTCGTCAACGGCTGGTTTCGTACCGGCGACGAAGGCTGGCTGGACCGCGACTGCTATCTGCACCTCAGCGGGCGCATCAAGGACATCATCATTCGCGGCGGCGAAAATATCGCGCCGCACGAAGTGGACGAGGTCCTGCTGAAGCATCCCGCCGTCGCTGCCGCTGTTACCTTCGGCTTCACCCATCCCACGCTGGGCGAGGAAGTGGCCGCGGCCGTGGTCTTGCATGAGCCGCACGGCGCCAGCGAGTCGGCACTCATCAAGCACTGCCGCGAGTCGCTGGCCGAGTTCAAGTGTCCCAAGAAAATTTATCTGGTGAAGAGCATCCCGACCACCGCGACGGGCAAGATTCGCCGCAGCGCCGTCGCCGACGCGCTGGTGGGCGGCAAGCAGTGAAGTTCCTCATCGCAGGCGCGGGCGCCATCGGCGCGTATATCGGAGCGCGCATGTCGCAGGCCGGCTTAGAGGTCACGCTGTTTGCGCGCGGACCGCATCTGCGCGCCATGCAGCAGCATGGAGTACAGGTCAAAAGTGCCGAAGGAAATTTCGTCGCTCGTCCCAGGATCGTCGCGTCGCTCGACGAGGCCGGCCAGGTCGACGTCGTCTTTCTCGGCGTCAAAGCGCACGGGCTGACGCAGCTCGCCCCTCAACTCGCGCCGGTGTTGGGGCCGGACACCACTGTCGTGAGCACCCAGAACGGAATTCCCTGGTGGTACTTCCAGGGCTTCGGCGGCGAGTGGGACGGGCTGCAACTCGAGCGCGTCGATCCCGGCGGCGTGATCGCGTCGGCGATTGAAGCGCGTCGCGTGCTGGGCAGCATCGTTTATTTTTCGACCGAGATCGTCGCACCCGGCGTGGTCCAGCACATCGAGGGCAATCGCATCTCGCTTGGCGAGCCGGATGGCACGCGCTCCGACCGCATCCGCCAGATCGCCGAAGTGCTCGTCAAATCCGGCTTGCGCGCGCCGATCACGACTCGCATCCGCCACGAGATCTGGGTCAAGGTGCTGGGCAACGCCTCGTTCAATCCGGTGAGCGCGCTCACTCGCGCCACGTTGGTCGAGATGGTGCGCGACCCCGGCGTGTGCGCGCTCATCCGCAACATCATGCAGGAAGTTGAGGCGGTCTCCAGCAAGCTGGGCATGGAGCTGCCCGTCACCATCGACCAGCGCATCGCCGGCGCCGAGAAGGTGGGCGAGCATAAGACCTCGATGCTGCAAGACCTGGAGGCCGGCCGCCCCATGGAGCTGGAAGCCATTGTTGGCTCGGTGGTCGAGCTCGGCGAGCGCCTCGGCGTCGCCATGCCGTTCACCCGGACGGTTTACGACTGCGCCAAGCTGCTGGCGCAATCGGTCGCCGCGCAACGGTAAGAATCCCGGCAAAGCGTTTGCCCGGGGTCCGTCTCTTGGGGTATAGTACAGGCCTGAACTGGTCTACTTATCAGACCACTAACTGGTCTACTTATTAGACCAATTTTCTATGCCCCAGGCCGCCCATGCCGAGCCCGAACTGGAAGCCGTCAAGCGCCAAAAGGTCTACGAGGCGATTGCCGAGCAGATCCAGCGCCTCATTCTTAGCAAGCTGAAGGTCGGCGACAAAATCCCATCGGAACGCGAACTGGCCGACACCCTCCAGGTGAGCCGCGGTTCCCTTCGCGACGCCATTCGCAGCCTGGAGCTGATGGGCCTGCTGGAGCCGCGCCAGGGCGCCGGGACCATCGTGCGCGCCAACAGCGTCGATTCGATGAAGCCGTTCGCCGACGCGCTCAAGCAGCGCCAGCAGATGGTGAGCGAGCTGCTCGATTTTCGCGAGATGTTCGAGCCGCCCATGGCCGCGCGCGCCGCCAAGAACCTCAACAGCATGGACCAGATCATCCTCATGGACAGGATCCTGCACCGCCAGGAGGAGAAGATTGCGGCGGGCGAGCCTGCCATCGCCGAAGACGCCGAGTTCCACTACAACGTCGCGCTCACCTGCGGCAACAGCGTCGTGCTCAAGGTGATCGACCTGCTGATGGACCTGCTGCGCGATACCCGCCAGCGGGCATTGCAGGTACCGGGCCGGGCCGAGAAGTCGCTGGCCGGGCATCGTCGCATCCTCGACGCCATCCGCCAACGCGACCCGGAGGCGGCCCATGCCGCCATGCGCCACCACATTCGCGAGATCCAGCAGCTTGTGCTGAAAGACTTCGAGCGGGGAGCCAAAACCATTTCTCGTTAATCGCAATGAACCATCGATTGAGGGACCGTTCATGAGCTACATCGAACTTACGGTTTGGACGCGTGGCATCATCATGGACAAGGAAGGCCGCGACATCGTCAACTCCGTCTCCGTCTCTGCCCGCAAGGAGGGCAAGTACTCGCAGGCGATGGAGAACTACGTCGATAATCCCGACCGCACCAACGCGCCCACGCGCAAGTATTGCCGGGTGAGCGACGACATCATCGAGAACGCGCTCACCTACGAGAACGAGAACCCCAACATCGTGGTGCTCGTCGAAGGCACGATGGTGAAGGGCTGGGACTACATGCGCGGGATGCCGCCGGGCGGCACGCTCATCATCAACACGCACTACTCGCCCGACTACATGCTGCGTTTCGTACCCGGCCCCGAGCGGCTGGCGCAACTGGTGTGCGTCGACGCGGCGAAGCTCGCCGACCACAAGTGGCTGTACTACCGGCTGGGTGAGCTCGGTCTCGACCGGCTTTCGACCGAGGGCGCAGCCGAGCGCAGCAAGCTGGTCGCACCCGATATCGCCGCGCCGCTGATTGCCGCCGTCGTCAAGACCACCGGCATCGTGAAGCGCGAGACCATCGAGCCGATGATCGCCAACAAGAAAGCCTTCCAAATGGGTTGGGAAGAATTGCAGGTCATGCCGCTGAATGCGGGCGCGGCCACGCCAGCGATGGCGCTCTAGGCGGGTAGAGCTGGCCTTCAAGGCCGGCGTCGAGCGGCGGTTTTGAAGGGGCACGCCTTCAGGCGTGCCGAGGAGTTGTCGGAAGGAATCGGCTTTACAGTTTGCTGAAAAACTCTGTTTTGAGGTGCTTTGAAGGGGCGCACCTTCAGCTGCGCCGTCATAACCTCATTACTTTTGTTATTCCGAGCGAGCTTTAGCTCGCGAGGAATCCAGTTCTTCGAGTTTTTCAGCAAACTGTTTGGCCGCTGAGGGACGTTCCCTCAGGGCCTAAAGGCCAAGCTACTTGCCGCTGACGCGGCACGGCTGAAGCCGTGCCCTTTCAAGGCGGCAGTACAAGGTTGAAGCCGTGCCCTTTCAAGGCGGTCGTGGCCGATGCTGCGCCCTTTCAGGCGGGTCGTGGTCGACGCCGCGCCCCTTGCAGGCGGTCGTGGCAACCGGAGTTTCTATGGGAAGGGACTGATCATGTCAACCAAAGGCACGCATATTCCCGAGCGGCTGAAGATAACGTTTGGCGGCATCACGCCGGCGCCAACCCAGGAAAAGGGCCAGGACCTGTTTCCCACTGGCAACTGGCGCGCCATCCGTCCCGTCTATCGCGACAAGATGCCGCCATGCAACAACGCCTGCGGCACCAACGAGAAGATCCAGGGCTATCTCGACCTGGTGAAGCGCGGCAAGTTCCTCGACGCCTACGCGCTCATCAAGGAAGACATGCCGTTTCCCTCCGTGACCGGCCGCGTGTGTTATCACCCGTGCGAGCAGGCCTGCAATCGCGGCAAGTACGACGAGGCGATTTCTATTCGCGCGGTCGAGCGGTTTCTGGGCGATCTCGGGCAATCCCTGAAGCGCGACGTGGTGAAGGCCGGGCCGCCGAACGGGAAGAAGGTCGCGGTGGTCGGCTCCGGGCCTGCGGGCCACAGCGCGGCCTATCAGTTGGCGCGCCTCGGGTATCAAGTCACGATTCTGGAGAAATCGCCCAAGCCCGGCGGACTCAATCGCGGCGGCATTCCGGTGTGGGTGCTGCCGCCGGAGATTCTCGATCGCGAGATCGAGCGCCTCGTTGAGCTGGGCATCGAGATCAAATGCAATACCGAAGTGGGTAAGGATGTCACCTGGGAGCAGATAAAGAATGATTACGATGCGGTCGTGCTCGCGGTCGGCCTGACCGAGCCCAACAGCGTGCGCGCCGAAGGCGAGGACAAGCAAGGCGTCATCTACGGCCTGCCCTTCCTGCGCGATATCGGCATGGGCACTTCGAAGGTCAAACTTGGCCCGCGCGTGGCGGTCATCGGCGGCGGCAATACCGCCATTGACTGCGCCCGTGAAGCCCTGCGCCAGGGCGCGGCAGAAGTCACGATGATCACGGTCGAGGCCAACATGCACGAGATGCCCGCCGTCCCCGAGGACCTGCACGACATGCTGGAGGAAGGCGTGGAGCTGGTGCACGGGCGCGCCATGACGGCGGTGCTGGGCAACGGCAAGGTGGAGGCGCTTGAACTGCGTCCTGCGCGCTTCTCCGGCGCGGTCAACGCATCGCTCATCAACGTCGATCGCAATGCGAAGTCCGACCAGTTCTTTGTGGACAACGTCATCATCGCCGTGGGCCAGCGCGCCTCGCTGGCGTGGCTGCCCAACGAGTTCAAGAACGAGCGCGGCACCATCAAGGCCGACCGCTTCGGACGCCTGGGCGATACCAACGTCTTCGCGGCCGGCGACATCGTGCAGCTCGGCACCGGCCAGCAGTTGATGGTGGTGAACGCGGTGGGCGACGGCAAGCGCGCCGCCTTCAACCTGGACAAGGTGCTGCGCGGCGAGCCCTTGCAGGTGGGCAATGCGCCGGTGGATGTCCTGTTCGATTTGAATCGCATGAACATGACCTACTTCCCGCACTTCCCGCGGGTGCAGCAGACGCTGCTCGCGCCCGACAGCCGGAAGAAGAACTCGCGGGAGGTCATCCAGGGACTGAGCGAAGAGCAGGCGGTGGAAGAGGCTGGGCGCTGCTTCAGTTGCGGCACCTGCAATGCCTGCGATAACTGCTACCTGGTTTGTCCCGAGCCGTGTATCGCGCGTCCTTCGCGGTCGAACGGGATGTACAAGATTCTGGTGGACTACTGCAAAGGCTGTCGCGTGTGCATCGAAGAATGCCCCACGGGCTGCCTGGAAGGCGTGCCCGAGCTCGACTTCGATACCGGCGTAGTGCGCATGGACACCGCCTTTGCCATCACGCCCGGACTGCACGGACGCCAAGCGGAACAATTGCGAAACCTGGCCCAGCAGCCGGCGAAGAACATTTGAACGGTAGAGCGGCCTCTAGGCCTACGTCGAATTGGTAGAGGGGAGCTTTAGGCTTGCATCGAACTGGTAGAGCGAACCTTTAGGTTCGCGTCCAGCAGCATTGAGATACTTGTTTGGGTCCGAGGCTCGCAGAGCCTCGGACCCAAACCCAAAATAAATGTCGGTCATAGACGCGGGCCTGGAGGCCCGCTCTACCCGATCGTGGAGCAATCATGGCAACAGCGGCACACTTAACCCGAAAGACCGTGCGCATCAACGGCTGCGTGGCCGCGGCGCAGGCGGCGAAATACGCCGACGTCGATGTCATCACCGCCTACCCCATCCGCCCCTACACTGCGACCATGATGGCCCTGGCACAGATGGTGGCCAACGGCGAACTTGACGCCGAGTACATCGTGGCCGACAGCGAGCACTCGCAGCTCAGCATCGCGCATGGCGCCTCCTCGAGCGGCGCGCGCGTCTTCACCGGCAGCTCGGGCGTCGGCGTCACCTACGCGTACGAACTGTACTCGCCTATCTCCGGCAGCCGCATGCCGGTGCAGATGATGATTGCCGACCGCACGCTCGATCCACCCGGCGACTTCGGCTCCGAGCATACCGACGCGCTCTCCACGCGCGACATGGGCTGGCTGATGGGCTGGTCGTGCGACGCGCAGGAGGCGTTCGATAATCACCTCATGGCCTATCGCATCGGCGAAGACCCGCGCGTGCTGCTGCCGCAGATGGTCTGCCAGGACGGCTTCTTCGTCTCGCACATTACGACGGACGTCGAACTACCCGATCCCGGCCAGGTAAAGGAATTCCTGCCGCCCTACAAGCATCCGTATCCGCTCGATCCGCGGCACCCGGTATCGCATGGCCCGCAGATCATGCCCGAGCAGGGTCCTCCGCTGCAGTTGGAGCGCGCGCGCGCGATGGAAGAGGCGATGCCGGTGATCGAAGAAGCACACGAGGACTTCGCGCGCATCTTCGGGCGGCACTACGATCCCTGGCTCGAGGAGTACATGACCGACGACGCCGACGTCGTCTTCTTTCTGCAAGGCGGCCACGCGGTTACGGCGCGGTTTGCCATTCAGCGCATGCGGCAGGAAGGCGCGAAGGTTGGCCTGGTGCGGCTGCGCTGCATCCGGCCGTATCCCACCGATCGCGCCAATGCCGTGCTGAGCAGGTTCAAAGTCGTCGGCGTGATTGAGACGAACCTGGGGCTGGGCAGCGTGGCCAGCGGCGGATCGTTGTACGCGGAAGCGTGCGCCGCGTTGTATGAAAGCCCGTCGCGTCCGCTGGTGATGTCGTTCATGGCCGGCCTGGGCGGCGAGGCGATCGTGCTGAAAGAGTTTTACTGGATGACCAAGAAGATGACCGAAGCGATGCAGCGCGGCAAGATCGAGAAGCGCACGCATTGGGTCGGGTTTGAGGAGTAGGTGGAAGGGCACGACTTCACTCGGGCCGATCGCGTGCCTTTTCTTTTTTGTCATCCCGAGCGCAGTAAGGGGAAGCTTGCGGCACGCCTGAAGTCGTGCCCTGTTACAAAGCTCGATTTTCGCCGGGCCTGAAGGCCCGCTCTACCCGAGACATCAGGAGGGAATGCAGATGGCAACGGTTGAAGTTCAGCGGCAGGTGCTGCCGATTCTCGAGGGCCCCAATCAGGGCGCGCGTTTCTATAACCCGGACGTGTCGTCGAGCGAGCCGTTTGTCCCCGGCCATCGCACCTGCGCCGGCTGCGGGCCGTCGATCCAGTACCGCATGACCAGCAAGGCTGCGGGCGACAACACCATTCTGGTCGGCCCGACCGGCTGCATGTACGTGGCGAACAGCTCCTACCTGTGCACGCCGTACAACGTGCCGTGGGCGCATACCCAGATCGGCAGCGCCGGCAGCTTTACCGCGGGCGTCTCCGCCGCCTACGAAGCCTTGATCCGCAAGGGCAAATGGAAGGGGCCCTTCCCCAACGTGATTTGCGAAGCGGGCGACGGCAGCTCCTCCGACATCGGGCTGGGCTCGATCTCGGGCGCGCTCTATCGCAATCACGATTGCCTCATCATCTGTTACGACAACGAGCAGTATGCCAACACCGGCATCCAGGCGTCGTCGCGCACGCCCTACGGCGGCATGACCACGTTCTCGCCGCCGGGCCCGACGGTCCCTGAGGCGAAGAAGCTCTTCCCCAAGGACCTGGCGCGCATGATGGCCGCGGGCCATCCGCATTGCTATGTCGCCACAGCCAGCGTTGGCTATCCCATCGACCTGATGAACAAGGTGCGCAAGGGGCTGAACCATCGCGGCGCCGCGTTCCTCATGGTCTATACGCCGTGCCAGAAGGGCTTCGTCTATGAGACGCCGCGCTCCATCGACCTCGGCCGTTTGGTGGTCGAGTGCGGACTCTATCCCATGTGGGAGTGGGACCCCGAGAAGCGCGAGTTCGACTACAGCTTCCGGCCGCAGAGCATGCGTCCGGTCGGCGAGTATCTGAAGCTTCAGGGGCGTTTCGGCCATCTGCACGCCGAGCACATCGCGACCTTGCAGCAGTTCGCCAACCAGCAATGGCAGATGATGGGCGTCGCGTTGCCCGAGGCGCTAGTCCACGCGGCCGATGCGAAGAATGTAGCCAATATGGCCAGCGCGGAAGAGGCCGCAGTGGTAGCGGAGACGGTATGAACACGAAGGCGAACGGACCGGAAGTCGAACCCGAGGGCCAGCAAAGCTACATCGTCAGCGAAGGCAAGAAGCGCGGCTCGACGCGTGACGTGCGTCCGGAAGCGGCCTACGACCGCTACTACACCGTGCTGCGCGTGCATGGCGGCGACGCCCTCCTCACCGACAACTGGCATACCAATGAGGTGCTGGCGCACACGCGCAACAACTTCGAGGGCTATACCTTCGCCATGCGCACGCTGGAGGCGTGGGGCGCGGTCGTGGAGAACGACAGCCGCGCCTATTACACCGCCGGCGGCCGCGTCTGGGTGATGGACCTGGAGCGGTGCCTAGGCAAGAAGCCGCGCCTGGCGGGCACGGGCAAGAACTAGGTTTCGCGCGGTGCAGCGCTTTGGGGCGTGCCTTTCGGAGAGGTCGGGTAGAGCGGCGCTTCTGGACCGCGTTTCGGCGGCGTCGGGTAGTGCGACGCTCCAGGCCCGCGTTTCGGCCCGCGTCGGTAGTGCGGCGCTTTAGCGCCGCGTAATGCCACGCCCTTTTTCGAAACCAGTCGGCTTCAGCCGACGACACGCCGGTATCGCCGGCTGAAGCCGGCTTCGAATATGAATGGTCGAACGTGACGCGGCGCTGAAGCGCCGCACTACCCGAGCAAGAAACTTCGTTCCCTTTGCCGCGCATCCTGCTCATCGACGACACGCCGGAGACGGCCGAGTTGCTGACCTTCGCGTTACGCGATCGCGGCCACGAGGTCTTCGCCGACGGATACACCGCCTCCATCAACGAACTGCTGGGCGAGCAGCGCGCCGACGCGCTCGTGCTCAATCTCTCCACTTGGGACATGAGCGAGTCGCTGTTCGAAAGCGTGCGCGGCGATGCCGCACACGCCGGACTTCCCGTGGTCATCATCAGCGACACGCCGGAGATTGTGGACTCGAAGCTCCGCGAGCGTAAAGCTCGACACGTATTGCTTGTCCCCAAGCCATTTACGGGCGGCCAGGTCGCACAGGCGCTGGCCCAATTGCTGGAGTAGCTATGCCGCTGTGGAGCATGGACCAGTGGCGCTACCTCGAACGCGAGGCCGTCACCGACCCCAAGGGGCGCCAGTGGACCGTGGCCCTGATGGATGTGCTCGGCCAGGAGGGCGATCCCGAACTGCCCAACCGCTTGCTCGAGCTTCAGTATTCGTCCGGACGATACTACACGCTTGTCTATTCGGCCAGCGGCGGAGTGCAGCGCGAGCGCGGCTATCCCACATTGTCAGATGCCGAGGAAGCGTATAAGCAGATGCTGATGGGCATCATCGATGGCAGCCTCGATCCCGCGCAGCCCGTCTTCCGGCAGGATCTGGAAGACTGACGTGCCGGCCGCTGTTATCGCCCCGGATTCAAGTCTCGCAGGATGACGTGCAGCACCTGGCTGGTGAGGCGCGCGTCGCGTTCGGTGATCGCGGCCTTGGACGCTTCATCGAGCTCGCGGTAGTTGCGTGCCGTCGCCGGTAACCGCGCGCAACCGCGTCCGATGAGCCCGATCTTCTCCGCGACGGTGAGCCGCTCCTCAAAGGTCCAGCCGGCGATGTCGCCATCAGTCAAGTCTGAGCTCGGCCGGCCGCTCTTCCCGGACTCTTGCAGCGCGGCGGTCACGATGGCCTCGAGTATGCTCGCGTACGTCCGCAGGGCCAGATCGTAATCGCCCCCTTCAATCGCGGCGCGGGCATCGTGGTATGCCTGCTCCAGAATCGGCCGAAGCTCCGGTTCATGCACGAAATCGAAGCGATGCGGGGCCGCCGGCGGCGACGGCAGCAGCTCGGCAGAATCCTCGCGCGAGAGCGACGCCAGCGCCAACTCCAGCACGCCGATCAGGCGCTGCACGATCTCGCTGGGAGCGGCCGTCTCGACGGTGCTGCCCCCTGTCCCGCGCACCAGAAATGCCTGGCTGAACGCCTGCGCCAGCCAGTGAGCCTTGCTGCCGCCCGAGAGCTCGTTCACCACAACCCCGCAGTCCTGTTGCCAGACGCGCGCGGCCGCCAGCGCCGACGCGTTCCCAGCATCGGCGGCCAGCGCATCGCGGACATCCTGGCCGCGACGGACCAGCGACGCCAGGCGGGCGCGATGGGCCTCAATCTGCTCGCGAATGTTGCCTGGGCTGGGGCTGGTCATGACGGCGGCGGAGCCGGACTGCCCAACTCCGTTACTTCGTTGACACTAATAAAGAGCGCGTGCTAACTTTTCCAACTGGTATGATGACCAGACCACTTTACCACGCCCGTGGCAGCCGGATTTCGGGGTAAGGTCCTGCGCTCGCGAGCAGGTGTTGGAACACGTTTCTCTGGTTGGAATTTGCGGCAATCTTCCTCGAATTGATGGTCGAGCGGTTGACGTCGCGACTCTCTGTCGCGGAGGCAGAACTATGGCGGCAGATCCGTCCACTCTGATTCATCCCTCGCGCATTCCCAATCGCTGGGTGCAGCTCATCGCCGGCATCGTCGCCATGATGGCGATTGCCAACCTGCAATATGCCTGGACGCTGTTCACCACGCCCATCCAACAGCACCTGCATGTCTCGCTGGTCGCGGTGCAATGGACGTTCACGCTGTTCATCGCGCTCGAGACCTGGCTGGTTCCCTTCGAAGGCTACCTGGTCGACCGCATCGGGCCGCGCTTCATGCTGGGCATCGGCTCGGTGCTGGTGGCGCTGGGCTGGGTATGCTCGGGATACGCCGAGAGCATCGGCGGCCTGTACTTCTGGTACAGCGTGGGCGGAATCGGCGCCGGTATCGTTTACGGCGGCACGGTGGGCAACGCGCTGAAGTGGTTTCCCGACTATCGCGGCTTGTGCGTCGGCTTGACCGCCGGCGCGTACGGCATCGGTACCGCGTCGACCATCGCCCCTGTTGCCGACATGCTGAAGCGCTCCGGCTATCAGCATACGTTCATCGTCTGGGGGCTGATCCAGGGCGCGGTCGTGTTGGTTTGCGCGCTGTTCCTGGCGCGCCCGCCCCAGGGCTGGACACCGCCCAAGTGGCAGGAGAAGGCCGCGAAGATCCGCAAAAAGGTCAATACCTCCGCGGTCGACCTGACGCCATGGCAGATGTTGCATCAGCCGTCGTTTTACATCATTTATCTGATGATGACCATGCTGGCCTTCGGCGGGCTGGTGGTCACCGCGCAACTCAAGCCCATGGCTGTTTCCTACCATGTGGACAAAGTCGTCGTGGCCTTCGGTATGAGCGCAGTTGTCCTGGCGATTACAGTCGACCGGCTGCTGAACGGCTTTACGCGTCCCTTCTGGGGCTGGGTTTCGGACCATGTTGGCCGCGAGAACGCCATCTTTGTCGCTTTCGTTCTGGAAGCGATTGCGGTCTACGCGCTGTTGCAGTTGATCAGTCGGCCGATCTGGTTTGTCGTGCTGTCGGGTCTGTGCTTCTTTGCCTGGGGCAATATCTTCTCGCTGTTTCCGTCGCTCACCGGGGACCTTTACGGAAGCAAGTGGGCCACCACCAACTATGGCGTTGTCTATACCGCCAAGGGCGTGGCTGCGGCCTTCGCCGCTCCGGGTGCGGCGTGGATCTATTCGAAGACCGGCTCGTGGAGCAAGGTGTTCTGGGCGATGATCGTATGCGATCTGGTCGCGGCCTTCATGGCTTTGTTATGGCTGAAGCCGCTGGCCGCACGCGCGGTGAGGGATTCCGACAAGAAGCTGCGCGAGAACGGCGTGGCGGACGCGACCAAGCTGAAGACCGCGGTTTGAAATGCGCCGCGCGATTGCTCAGCGCGCCTCGGCGCAATTCCGCTCCGGATACCTGGCTGCGATTTTCGTAAGAAGGAGGTCCCAATGGCCGCGAATCCCGCTCCTCCCAACGACCTGAGCCTCGAGATCAACAAGACCGGCGAGGAAACGGTGGTGCGCTGCACCGGCAGGATCAGCTCTGCTACCTCTTCGCAGTTGCAAGCGGCGGTTCGCGAACTGTTGCCGCAGAACAAGTCCATCGTGCTGGAGCTGACGGACGTAAGCCACATCGACAGCTCCGGTTTGGGCGCCATCGTCGGGCTGTATGTCTCGGCCCGGCGGCAAGGCTGCGCGTTCAGGCTCATCAACCTGAACCAGCGGTTGAAAGACCTGTTCCGAATCACGAAGCTGGCCTCCATCTTCGAAGGACACCAGGACATGCTGGGCCTCACGCCGGATTAGCGCCCGCCAAGAAGCGACAAGCTTCGACGCTTGCGCCTCTACATCCGGCTTTCCAGCACTCGTGTGAAGCCTAACTTGTTTCCAGGCTGGTGGGAATCGCAACCCCAACTGGCGTAAGAGCTTTCGCCGGACAAGACCATTTCCGGAATCCACTGACAAAATGAAGAGAAACGCATTGCCGAGCAATCTGGCGGCGCGCATACTGGGCTGCTCTGGAGGCGAGACCATGCAGGCTGACCTTAATTGCAGCGCAAGCTCGGAAGTTGAAACGTCAGACCATCATTGTTGCGGCGACCTCTTCGGCTGCGGCGAGGAGAATGGCACCGGCGTCGTCCGCGAGGACATCAAAGACGCAGCATTTCGCGGCAGGCCAAAAGACCGCCTGCTGCATATGGACGAGATCGACCGCGAGCGTCTCGACGGCTATCTCAGTGCGCGCGGGGCATCGCGACGCATGCTGCTGCGCGCCAGCAGCTTTATGGGTGCGCTGGCCACGATCGGGCCGTGGTTTAACAAGCTGGCGCGCGCCGCCGATTCGCTGGAGGGCGGCGGCGGGGCAAGCCTGCCCGCACATCTGAAGAACGATGACGAAGGCCGGGTGCATGTCGTCGAATGCAACGACAAGACCGTCCGCCTGGGCGTCTACGACACCAACCTCGAGCCGATCCTCAAGGTCGATTCCGGCGACACCATCAGCTACGTCAACACCTGGACGCATTTCCTGAACAAGATGCAACCCGGCGTCCCGATCGACGAGCTGGCCAAGATGCGCCGCGACAATCCAGGCAAGGGTCCGCACTCGATCATCGGCCCCATCTACGTCAACGGCGCCGAACCAGGCGATGTGCTGGAGGTGCGCTACAAGCGCATTCATCCGCTGGATTGGGGAGGCACCTTCAATAACCCGGGCTCGCTGGGGACCGGCCTGCTGGCGAAGGACTATGCCGAAGGCCAGGTGAAGTACATGAAGCTCGACCTGACCAAAATGACGGCGGAGTTTAATCCCAGGATTCACGTTCCCCTGAAGCCATTTCAGGGTACGCTCGGGCTGGCGCCTCCGGACGGCTTCTATCCACCGTTGAGCCCGGGAGTGACCAGCTCCGTTCCCCCCGGCCCTCATGCCGGCAACGTCGATCTCTGCGAGATGGGCGAGGGCACGACCATGTTCATCCCGGTGTGGAAGGCGGGAGCGCTGATCTTTACCGGCGACTCGCACGCGGTGCAGGGCGATGGCGAAATCTGTCTTACAGCACTGGAAACGGGCATGAAGGAGTTGCGTATCCAGGTGGTCCTTCATAAGCAGAAGAACTTCGCCTGGCCAATTGCGGAGACGCCCACGCACTGGATTCCCATGGCTATGGACAAGGACCTGAATGTGGCCATGACGCAAGCGGCGCGTAATGCAATCGATTTTCTGTCCGCGCGCGCCGACCTCACCAAGCTCGACGCTTATGCCTTGTGCAGTATCGCTGCGAGTTTCCGGGTGACGCAGGTGGTGGACATCACCCGCGGTGTGCACGCCATGATTCCCAAGAATCTGTTTGCGCCCGACCTGCGCAAGCAGATCGCGGTGGTTTAGGGGGTTTGTAACTGGGGGAGCGGCGCTTTTGCGCCATGTCGCGGGCTGAAGCGGGCCTGGATGACGCCGGCCTGAAGGCCAGCTCTACCTTAGCGAAACTTGACGAAGTAATACGCGGTCATTCCCAGGCCAATCGCGATCACCACGCGCCGCACCTTCGCGGGATCGGCCTTCTGCGCGTAGTGTGCGCCGAACCAGCCACCCGTGGTCGCGCCGGCGATCATCACCACGCACTGTAGCCACAACACCGCTCCGGCGACGACGAACATCAGTACGGCAGCGGCATTGATTACCGCCGCCAGCAGCGTGCGGATGGCACCCATGGCGTGGACATCGCGCATGCCCAGCGCGGCCAGCATGCCCAGAGTGATGAAGCCGATGCCTGCGCCAAAGTAGCCGCCGTAAATCCCAATCAGCAACTCGGCGAACGACGCTACGACAACGACCCGCCACGAGGCCTCGCGCCAGTCCTGCGCGACGGCGCTGCGGCCGGCCAGGGCGCGAATGCGATTGCCGAAGGCGAACAGCAATGTCCCGGAGAGCAGCAGCCAAGGCACCAGCCGCAGGAACACGTGTTGCGGCGTTTTCAGCAGCAGCAGTGAGCCGGCGAAACCGCCGATGACGCTCGTCAGCAGCAGCGGGACAAGCGTGCGCCGGGGAACGTCGAGCCGTTTGAGATACGCGCCGGTGCTGGCTGCCAGGCCCGGCCACAACGCGACCGTGTTGGTGGCGTTGGCCTCCACCGCCGGCACGCCCGTGCTGAGCAGCGCCGGGAAAGAAACAAACGTGCCTCCGCCGGCGACGGCGTTGAGCGTGCCGGCGATGGCCGCCGCAAAGAACAAAAAGATGGCCCGGCCCAAATGTAACCCCACCAGGTTTGCGCTCCCGGCGAACGACTCGATCGCCCTATGGTAAGTCGGCCCATGCTAAATGCCGGTAGCTGCCGCCAGCAAACGCCCGTGCCTTCGCGTATGCAATCACATTCGGGCGTGACGGCAGTCACGGGAGCGCCGGGCCAGATCTGGGTATTGTCTGGAAGGGACGCCACCAGCCCGGACCGCCACACCGGTTCCGGGTACGCCGATTGTAAGGAGGCCGTTATGTCGCCAGTCTGCATCGATCCCGACCTGGAGACGCCGGTTGCAGTAGAAGAACCAGTGCGGCTAAACGAGGTCCAGCCTGGGCCCGAAGCTGACACGCCAGAGGCGAAGCAGAGCATTCGCGAGTTGATGTTCAAGATCTTCGCCGGGCACGAGGAATTTCTGGGCTGGACCCCCGACTAGTCCACTGCCGGCAACTTGTTGCCATGAACCAGGGGCATTGTTAGCATCCTGACAATTACCCTGGCTCATGGTCAATCTCGACCAGTTGCGCATCTTTCACGCGGTCAGCGAGACGCAAAGTTTCACCCGCGCCGCTGCTGTAGTACACCTCACGCAGCCGGGGATCAGCAAACACATCAAGCAGATGGAGGAGTATTACGGGCTGCCGTTGTTCGACCGGCTGGGGAAGAAGGTCGCGCTGACACAGGCGGGCGAGATTCTCTTTGAGGCGACGCGCGAGATCATGGCCTCGATCGGGGCGGCGGAGCAACGGATCGAGGAGCTGAAAGGCCTGCGCGGCGGGCGGCTCGTGCTCGCGGCCAGCTTCCCTATCGGCATCTACTTCCTGCCCGGTGTCCTGGCGGCGTTTCGCAAGCGTTATCCGGCGGTCACGGTGACGCTCGATATCTCGCTTGGCGAGCGGATCGTGGCCCGGATACTCGCCAACAAGGTCGACCTTGGACTGGTCAGCCACGAAGTGCACGATCCTCGCCTGACCTGCACCGAGTTCATGAGCGACGAGTTGGTCCTGATCGTGCCCCGGCGCCATCCCTGGGCTGGAAGGCGCACCGTGAAGCCGAGGGAGCTGCTGGAGGAGACGATGATCGTGGCTGCCCCGGGCGCCGGCATCCGCACCGTAGTCGAGGAGCGGCTGCGAGAGAAGCGCATCGTTTTGCAGAACGTGCTCGATTTCGGAAACCTGGAAGGCGTGAAGCGCGCGGTCGAAGTGGGGCTGGGCATTTCCATTCAGCCCAGGACCGTTGTGCAGCGCGAGATCGCCGCCGGTTCGCTGAAGGGTCTTGCGGTCGGCGGCATGGATGCCAGGATCGAGTACTTCCGCGTTCACCGCAAAGACAAACATCTCTCCAATGCGACGCGGGCGTTTCTGGCGCTGCTGGATGCCGAGGCGGGCAGCCAGTCGCAAGGGGAGGGCGGCTTCGGGATTCATGTGTCTCGGTAGAGCGAGCCTTTAGGCTCGCGTTCGCTGCGACGCTCTACCATGCTGTCTCACGATTGCGCTAATCGGAAGGCTTTTAGGCGGTCGCGGGCGCCCATGACGCGCTTCGGCAAATTGAGCTCCGCGCCCTCTTCCAGGATGGGGATGAGCTTGTCGAACTCCGGCCCCGAGTGCGAGCCGGTGATCACGATCCGGACCGGATGAAACAGATCTTTGCCCTTGGCGCCGGTCTTGGCCTTGACCGCATTCATGATTTCCTTGAAGCGCTCGGGTGTCAGCGGCTCGGGTGCAACCTGCACCTGCTCCGCGAAGGCCGTTAACACGTCGGCGGTTTTCGGCGCGGCGAGGACTTCAGCGTTGTCGGGCGCGCGCAGGGCTTCGGCGGCATTGTAGTTGAAGATCAGAGACGCGCGCTCGGGCAGCTCATCCAGCTTGTTCACCGAGGGCGCAAGCAGCGCGATCACCTTTGCGAACCATGCGCGGATGCGCTCGTCGGGACTTTCAGGCAGCAGTCCGGCGCGAATGAAGTACGGCTCGGCCAGTCGCTGGATGCGCTCCGGCGGGCCCTGCTTGATGTAATGGCGATTCAACCAGTACAGCTTCTCCATGTCGAAGACGGCGGCCGAGGGCGTCACCCGCTCCAGCTTGAACTCGCGCTGTAATTCTGCCGGCGTGAAGATTTCGCGCGTGCCTCCGCTGGGCGCCCAGCCCAAGAGCGCGAGGTAGTTCATGAGCGCTTCGGGCAGCACACCCATATCGCGGAAGTTCGCAATTGAGGTCGCGCCGTGGCGCTTGGAGAGCCGCTCGCGGTCGGCGCCGAGGATGGTCGACAGATGCGCGAACTCGGGCACCGGCCAGCCCAGCGCCTCGTAAAGCGCCACCTGCTTCGGCGTGTTAGAAAGGTGGTCATCGCCGCGGATGACGTGCGTGATCTTCATCAGCGCGTCGTCCACCACCACCACGTAGTTGTATACCGGAATGCCGGTGGAGCGCAGGATGATGGGATCGCTGACAACTTCGTTGGAGAACTCGACCATCCCGCGAACCATGTCGTGAAAGCGGATGGGCCGCTCCGGAATGCGCAGACGAATCGCCGCTGCTTCGCCGGCGGCACGCCGCCGCTGTGCCTCCGCTGGATCGAGCGCGCGACACTTTCCCGAATAGATCGGCGGCTGCTGCGCTGCCAGCTTTTGCGCGCGATCGCGCTCCAGTTCCTCCTGCGAGCAGAAGCACAGATAAGCCTTTCCCTCGCTCAGCAGGCGCTCAGCGTGCTCGCGATAGATGCCCAAGCGATCGCTCTGCCGGTACGGCGCATATGGTCCGCCGACATCGGGTCCTTCGTCCCAATCGAGTCCGAGCCACTTCAGGTCATCGAGCAGTTGTGTCTCGTAGCGAGATTCACTGCGCTCGACATCTGTGTCCTCGATGCGCAGGACCATCACGCCGCCGGACTGGCGCGCGAAGAGCCAGTTGAACAGCGCGGTGCGGGCGTTGCCCACGTGCAGTTGACCGGTGGGCGAAGGGGCGAAACGTACGCGGACAGGGGACGTGGTCACGATCTGATGTTAGCAAGAGCTTCTGGTTTTAATACGGGATTGCGCATCTCGATCCGCGCCCTAAGGCCTTACGTCGGCGGCGTCTCGCGCGCGTCGTCGTCCTCGGAGATCGGCTCGTCGCTGCGGCGATTCATTTCGGCGAAGATGTCGTTCATCACGTCGTCCTTGCGGTCGCCGTCGTGCATGCGCGACTTCATCTCCTGCAAGGCGACATTCAGCACGTGATAGTGGTGCAGCCCGCGATACCGGGGATCGGTCGTAACCTCCTTCCACAAGCTATGCAGCAGGTCCACGTCCTCCTGGCGCATGCGCGGGGTGTGCGGCCCCAGCATGTACTCGTGCTTGGTGCCGTCGGGCTCGAAGACCACCAAGCGCAAGCGCGGACGGGGCTCGGGCAGCCGCTCCCAGGCGTCGCCTGTCAGTTTGCCCTGCTCATCGGCGGTCAGTTTGTTCGACTTGCCGCAGACCACCACCGACGAGTGCAGGCGCTGCGCCGTCACCACGATGCTCTCGAAGATGTCGTTGGTGGGAACCACCACCAGCGACACGTGCTTGCCCAGCTTCTCGGCGACCGCCACCACCGACGTGAACAGCTCCTGCTCGTACTTGCGAAAGACCTCGCTGGTATCCACCCTCTCGCCGCCGCCGAAGGATGGCTCGCGCTGGTAAACCCGCGAGGTCATCACCACCACATCGGTCTTGCCGGTGTCCGTCTTCTCCAGCACTTTTTGCAGGTAGTAAAGGTTGCGCGGGTCGCGCACCGCGACCAGGATGTTGCCCGGCCGCACCTCCATGGCCTCGGCACTCAGCTCGCGGTCGCCGGCCACGTTGAACTGCTCCAGTCCGGAGGCGCCCGAGGCGTGTTCGGCGGCGGTCTTCCCCTCCGAGATGGTCAGGATGGCGAAGAACACCAGGCTGAAGCTCACGCCCGCGATCGTCGCCAGCTCTTTGGTGAAGAGGTTCACGACGGCCGTCGAGAACAGAATCAGCGAGATGATGCCCAGCCCAAGGGGGACCTCTTTACCGGCGACGCGGAGATTGCCGGGCACCTTCCACTCGCGGTGCTCGGGGCTGGTGTAGCGCAGCACGATGACCGCCAGCGACATGAACGAAAAGCTCCAAATGACGCCGAAGGCATAGAGCGCGGCCAGCAGGTAGACGTCGCCGCGGCTGGCGATGATGGTGAGCACCTGCAAGCCGACAATCAGGTTGACGACGCGATAGCTGGTGCCGAAGCGCGGATGCGGCTTTTTGAACCAGGTGGTCAGCACGCCGTCTTCGACCATGCGGTTGAGCACGCCGTTGGCGCCGACGATGGCCGTGTTCACCGCGCCAGAAAGAATCAGCGCGCCCACTACCACCACGAACGCCTGGAAGAGCAGGCGCAGCGAATACGGTCCCACCATGTGCATCGCCAGCCCGCTGATCAGGTTGGCGAAGTACTCGGGACGGACCTTGTCGGGGATGATCATCACCGCGAAGAACGAAACCAGCGAAGTGAAGAACAGGCTGTAGAGGAAGATGACCAGCCCGGTCTTCTCCAGGTTCTTCAGCTTGGGATGCTCGATTTCGCGGTTGACCTGGGCCAGCGATTCCTCGCCGCTCATGGCCAGCACCGAATGCCCGAAGCCCACCAGCAGCATGATGAGCGGTATGCGCCCCGCCCAGGTGTGCAGCAGCCAGCCCAGCGACTCTTTGTTGTGGTGCATGGTGGCGGGCGAAGGAAACGGCGGCAGCGGCGAGGGATGCTTGAACAGCGTGATCAGGCACCACACGATCAGCATGACCACCATCACGGTGGTGATCTTCATGATCTGCATGGCGCGTTCGCTGGATTCGTGAATGCCGAGGATGTTCTGCCACCAGAAGTACAGCGACACCAGGATGGCGAAGCAGGCGGCGAAGGCATTGTCCGGGATGGTGATGTTGTAACCGAGATGATGGAAGGTGTCGGTCAGCAGTCCGGAAAGGTATTGGCCGGCGGAAACGGCGCTGATAGGCCCGGTGAGGATGTAGTCGAACAGCAGCGCGGAGACCGAGAGCTTGGCCAGCGTCCCACCCATGGCCTGCTTGACCACGCGATAGACGCCGCCGCGCACGAACATGGCACTGGACTCGATGTAGACCGCGCGCACGGCGTAGCTGAACAGCATCACCGCCAGCACAAACCAGGGAGCGCTCTTGCCGATGACCTTCTCGGCGTCGCCGCCCACGTAGTAGGCGGAGGACGCGAGGTCGGAGAGAACTATGGCCGCCGCCCGCCAGAACGAGATGAACGTCAGCATGACTGACGTGGCGACAAAAACTTTGACGGCGGGTCGTTGCAGGTTCTCGAGCTGTGTGGACATAGAGGGTCGCCGGGAGCTCTGTCGTATCCGGCAAAACCGTAGCGAATTCAGTTTACTATCGCAGCCCGCGCGCGGCGTGAGAGGCCTCCGCGCAGCGCGCGCTCCTAGACGCTACCAAATGGACGCTGACGATTCGATGCACGGGACGCCGCATCGGGACTTTAAGCCTTAGCTGTGCTTTCAGCAACAAGAAGTAAGACGGGCCTAATGTTTCCGGCAGGTGGATTGCCCCTCGGCAAGTTGCGACGGTGCCGGTCGCGGGCCGCGAATCGCCCCGACGGCGCCGCTCAGGAGGAAGTATGTCGATACTCGGCATCAGCAGTTCGATGCAGCTCTCTTCGATGCAAACCAATTACCAGCAGTTACGCCAACAATTCACGCAGTTGGGGCAGGACCTGTCGGCGGGCAGCCTGACCAAGGCGCAAACCGATTTCGTTACTCTGTCGCAGGCCGCCTCGGCGGAGCTCGGCAGCAACAGCCCCATCAACCAGGCGCTGAACACCATCGGTCAGGCGTTGCAGTCGGGCAATCTGTCGGCGGCGCAGCAGGCCTTCGCGTCCTTGCCGGGCGGTGTGGTCGGACCGAATGCGGTCAGCGGCCACTCGCACTGGCACCACGGGCACAGCGGCTTGCGGCAGACCATGGACCAGCTTGGTCAGGCGCTGCAATCCGGCAATCTGACCGCGGCCCAACAGGCCTTCGCGGCCTTGCAGCAGGGCTGGCCGCAGATGGCGGGCAGTTCGGGGACCGCGAGCGCCTCGGCAAGCTCCACGCCCGCGTCGACCGGGGTGCTGAGCGTCAGCGCGTAGAGCGCTGGTCTAGGTATGACCTCGCTGTTACCTCATAATTACCCTGCCAAACTCGCCGGCGGCGACCTGGGCACTGCCGGCGAAGCTCCATTTCGCACATTTTCCTAAAAAAATCGCGGTCGTACGCGAGTTCCGGGTTGCGGTTCTACCACAATAGTTTTACGATAGGAGTGTTGGGGAAGATCGCAGGGACAACGCTCCAGTTCCTCGTGGTTCCTCCGAAAGCTAAGCCTGTTCTTCAGTTCCACGTTCGACAGTCAGAAACCCCTCATGCACAAAGTGCCCCAGTCTGTGTGCGAGTACTCCCAGGAGAGACTAAGATGGCGTGGTACGCTTACTGTATTACGGAGCAGCAGGGCCTTCACAATGGCGCGCGGGCCCGCCGCCCATTTGCGATAGAGAACCTTCGAGGCGTCAACGGCGCCCCGGTACTGGCCTACCCGAGCGGTGAATTCGCAGTTGTGGTCAGCGAACATTCCGCCTCACAAACCCTCACCCAACAATCGCTCGTGGAACATGGCCGCGTGGTCAGCGAATGCTTTCGCACCCGCACCGTGCTGCCTTTTCGCTTCGGCACTATCTTCGACTCCGATGAGGCGCTGCGTCGCGCCGTCAGGGCCAATCGCAAGGCCTTTCTGGAGTCGGTCACGCGTCTGCGCGGCAAGGCGGAGATGCACTTCAAACTCCTGGTGAAGGACTTCGAATTGGAAGACGTCATCTCCGAGCTACCCGCGGGAGTGGGTGGCGAGTACCTGCGCAAGCTGCGCGATCAGGCCTCGCGCGAGCGCGAACGCCAGACCAAGGCACGGGCGCTCTCCATGCAGGTGCACAAACTGTTCTCCCCGCTGGAAGAGGACATCATCTGCAAGCGCACCGATACCGGCGGGATGCTGATCGACTTCGCCCACCTGATCGAGTCCAATTCGGTCATCAAGTATCAGAACCGCTACGACACGGCGATGCGGCACTTCAAGGATTGCCACGTGACCATCACCGGGCCGTGGCCGCCGTATCACTTCATGCCGGGCAAGCTGCGCACGGTATCGGGCGGGAATTGAGGTAGAGTGGGGCTTCAGTCCCGCGTTTCAAGTCTTCAAGGCCGGGGTGGCCGATGACCACCTCGGCCTGTTCTTTTGGTGCTGGTGGCGTAGCCGACACCGCTGTTGACGCGAAAAAATTGTCTTCCACCCATCCCAATCGCAGAAAACCGAGTTAGAATCACCGCAAGTTCTAACGAAATTCAGAGTTGCCGCGGATCACGTGAGGTCTTTCTCGTCCCGCTGACGCCGTTGTGCAACCCTCGAAGTGGTATCTGGATTCTCACTTTGAGCACCAATTTCCCTGTGGGGACGGGAGCCGGCGCCACTTGCCAATGAATGCAAATTCGAAGCTGCGGGTTCTCGTGGTGGATGACGATCTCGCCCAGGGGCGGATGGTCGCTGCCCAAATGCTGCGCCGCGGCTTCGCAGTGAGCAGCGCCTCGAGCGGCGACGAGGCCCTGCGGGTCCTCGGCAGCTTCGATCCGGCGCTCATTTTCCTGGACCTGTCGTTGCCCGGCACAGCGGCGCTCGACATCCTCAGCCGCATCAAGCAGGCCAAGCCCGAGGCCGGCGTGCTCGTCGTCTCCTCGCGCAACGATCCCGACACCATCTTCAACGCCTCCAAGCTGGGTGCCGACGAATGCATCGTCAAGCCCTTCGACGGCAAAGAACTCGACCTGCGCGTGTCGAAGGTGCTGGAGAAGCAGCGTCCGGCGGGCGAGGTGCCGCAGCTTCGCGACCAGGTGCGGCGCAATCGCGACTTCGCGGCGCTGTTCGGCACCAGCCCGCGCATGGAAGAGGTGAAGAACACCATCGAGCAGGTGGCCGACACCACGGCCACAGTGCTGATCCGCGGCGAGAGCGGCACCGGCAAGGAAGTAGTCGCGCGCATGATCTATGGGCAGTCCGGCCGGGTCGACAAGCCATTCGTCAAAGTGAACTGCGCCGCCATTCCGCACGAGCTGTTGGAGAGCGAGTTGTTTGGCTACGAGCCGGGCGCCTTCACTGGGGCCAATCGCCAGAAGTTGGGCAAGTTCGATCTCGCCAACCTGGGCACACTGTTTCTCGACGAGGTCAGCGAGATGCATCCGGCGCTACAGGCCAAGCTGCTGCACGTATTGCAGGACGGCGAATTTTCGCGGCTGGGCGGCAAGCGCGATATCTCCGTCGACGTGCGCGTCCTGGCCGCAACCAACAAGCCGCTGGAGCGCGCGGTGCAGGAGGGAAGTTTTCGCGAAGACCTCTTCTACCGGCTGAACGTGGTCACCATTCACATTCCGCCGCTGCGCGAGCGCCGCGAGGAGATCCCCGTCTTCCTCGAATTCTTTCTGCGCAAGTACAGCGAGTTCTATGGCAAGCAGCCGGCGCCGTTCAGCGATTACGCGCTGGCCAGCATGATGGACTACACCTGGCCGGGCAACATTCGCGAACTGGAAAACCTGGTGAAGCGGTACGTGATTGTGGGCAACGAGGCGCAGATCATCCGCGAACTGTCGACCCACAAGCCCATCGTAAGCTCGCTGGGCCCAATTGCCGTGCCGTCGGCGTCGGAGAGGTCCGACGGTAACCACCCGCCGGTTGCCGTGCCCATTACTTCCGCGAAGGGCGACGGCGCTGGTCCGTCGCTGCTCGAGATTGGCAGGAAGGCGGCGATGGATGCCGAGCGCGAAGTCATCGAGCGGGTCCTGGCACAAACGCGCTGGAACCGGCGGCAGGCCGCGAAGATCCTGAAGATCAGCTACAAGGCTCTGCTCAACAAACTGAAACTTATCGAAGAGCAGAACGCGGGCCAGAATAAGAACCTCAGCGCCTAGGCATTGGCATCGCGATACCACTTCCTTTATGCGAACGTTGGCGATTGGCGACGACCCAGGCCGCAGGTCCGCTGACAATATCACTACTGTTAGCAACTACTTTGCTGGTTTCAGCGGGCTTGGCGGCAAGCGCAACCCGCTTTTGGAACGAGGAATGCATTAGCAGCGATCAATCAAAGAGGCCCATAACCCTTGAAGTCGACCCTCTTAAGTTGTCTCGACATCTCCTTGCTTGTCCCCCGTTGGGCGGGGCAGAGCGCCTTGCATCGCCTTCCCTGACTGAGATCCCCTCCAAGTTTGCCTCTTTCGAAGAGCGGCCTTAAAGGCCGCTTTTTTGTGGTTGGCTGCGCTCGGGCAGTGCGGCGCTTGAGCGCTGTGTCTGCGGACCCTGCTGCGAACCAACCGGGTCGGCTTGAAGTCGACTCGCCACCAAATGGCATTCACAAACGCTCGCCTGAAGGCCCGCAGTACCTGGACCGACGCCGGCACCTATAGCCGCTCCACCCGCATCCAATTGCTGCACCAACCCGAAAGGCCGGCCAGGCGAGGCTGTGGGATTTGACGCGCCTTCTCCGGGGCGCATATGATTCCCGTTCACACTCAGCGAATCGCCAGCAACGGGGCCGGGTTGTGCATTCGGGTCAGGAAAGAGTCATGGATAAGAAGAAACTGGAGACGTTCAAGAAGCGACTGGAGGAGCGCCAGCGGGAGCTGCGGAGTGCCATGGCCCGCACCGCCCAGGATGGCCGAGACGCCGACGTGGAGTCGGCCCAGGACATCGCCGATCGGGCGGCCAATTCGTACAACAAGGAATTCCTCTTCCACCAGAGCAACACCGACCGCCAGTTGCTCCAGATGGTCGACAGCGCACTCGACCGCATCCGCGAGGGCAGCTTCGGCGAGTGCATCTCCTGCGGCCAGGAGATCAATCCCAAACGATTGGAAGCCGTGCCCTGGACCCGCCACTGCATCGCCTGCCAGGAGAAGCTGGAAAAGGGCATCCTCGAGCACAGCAGCACCTAGGGAACCTCTGAACAAGTACCGGTCTTTAGTGCCATGCCTTGAGGATCGTGCTGTTCGGAAGCTCAGGTTTGTGATCTTCTTGTCTTCTGCGCTGTGCAGAAGGCTGTAATCGAGCCGGGAA
>Ga0335085_10000916_pt1 | contig 71993 bp, 78 predicted proteins | sample Lox_Sample_45_FD_206712 | JGI IMG/M metagenome (GOLD analysis project Ga0335085, IMG submission 206712) | Soil microbial communities from Loxahatchee National Wildlife Refuge, Florida, United States - Lox_Sample_4.5 | ecosystem: Environmental > Terrestrial > Soil > Wetlands | place: USA... | reverse complement strand
TGCCATTGGTCGAGAAGAAGATGAATTCGGCCTTGCCGACAAGGTTTTCGGCGGGAACGTAGCCCACTCCGGCGCGGCTGTCGTCGGAATTGTCGCGGTTGTCGCCCATCATGAAATAATGGCCGGGCGGCACGATATAGACATCGGTGTTGTCGGCCGGGCCGTTGGGATCGCGGTCGAGCACATCATGCGCCCGCCCGCCGGGCAGGAATTCGCGGTAGCGCACCACATGGTGCTGGAAACCGTCGATGTTCTCGACGTAATCGGCGATGCGCTTCTGCGGCACGATCTTGTCATTGATATAGAGCCGGTCGTTGATCATCTGGATACGGTCGCCGGGAAGGCCGATCACGCGCTTGATGTAATCGGTGGAGGGATCGCTCGGCAGCTTGAACACGATCACATCGCCGCGCTCGGGATCGCTGCCGAAAATGCGCCCCGAAAACGGCATCAGCCCGAAGGGGAAGGAATAGCGGCTGTAGCCGTAGGCGTATTTCTCCACGAACAGGTAATCGCCGATGAGAAGCGTATTCTCCATCGAGCCCGACGGGATATTGAACGGCTGGAACAGGAAAGTGCGGATCACGAGCGCGATGAGAAGCGCGTAAGCCACCGTCTTGACCGTTTCGACCCAGGATTCCTCTTCCTTCTTTTTGGCGGGCTCGGCGGGTTGCGCCGTGGCGGCGGGAACCGGTTCCGGCGGCGGCGCGGGCTCAACCTCGCCCTCTTCGGCGGGGGCGTCGGCGGCAAGGATCTGGGGATCGGCGTCGCCGCCCGTTTCTGTCATTTCGGTCATGCCCCAAAGGAGCCGGAAGGCCCCGCAAGGTCAAGGCGACATGGCGCGCCTAACCGGATTTGGCCGCGCTCTGGGGCGGGGCCGCCACAGCGGAAATGATGACAATGGCCTGGGCCAAAGGAAAATCGTCGGTGATGGAAAGCTCTATCGAAAAGCCCATGCCGTGTGGGGTGATTTCGCGGGCGCGCGCCAGCGCCCCGCCCGTAAGTTGAATCGTGGGCTTGCCGCCTTTCAAATTCACCACGCCCATGTCGCGCCAGAACACGCCGCGGCGCAGCCCCGTTCCCAGCGCCTTGGCGCACGCCTCCTTGGCGGCGAACCGCTTGGCATAGCTCGCGGCGCGGTTGGCGCGGCCGTCGGATTTGGCGCGCTCGATGTCGGTGAAGACGCGCGACAGAAATCTGTCACCGAACCGCTCGATGCTTTTCTCGATGCGGCGGATGTCGATGAGATCGGAGCCGAGGCCGAGGATCACTTGCGCGCCTCATCCATCAATGCGCGCATGCGCCGGATTGACGCATCGAGCCCAACGAAGATCGCCTCGCCGACGAGGAAATGTCCGATGTTCAGTTCGCGGATTTCTGGGATGGCTGCGATTGCGCCGACCGTTTCGTAGCTGAGACCGTGACCGGCATGAATTTCGAGACCGCGCGATGCGCCATAAGCCGCCGCATCGCGGATCGCTTCGAGATGTCTTTCGCGTTGCGCGCCTTGGGCATCGCAATAAGCGCCGGTGTGGAGTTCCACGACCGGCGCGCCCAGCGCCACCGCCGCATCGATCTGTTTTCTATCGGCCTCGATGAACAGCGACACGCGGATTTTCGCATTGCCGAGTTGGCGCACGATGGGCGCAAGGCGATTATGCAAACCCGCCGCGTCGATGCCGCCTTCGGTGGTACGCTCGGCGCGGTTTTCGGGAACGATGCAGGCGGCGTGCGGCTTATGCTTCAGCGCAATCGCCAGCATTTCATCGGTCGCCGCCATTTCGAGATTGAGCGGGAGATTTATTTCTTTGCTCAGTCTTTCAATGTCGGCGTCGGAAATATGTCTGCGGTCTTCGCGCAAATGCGCTGTGATGCCGTCGGCGCCCGCCTCCGCCGCCAGCTTCGCCGCGCGCACCGGATCGGGGAATGCCCCGCCCCGCGCGTTGCGGATGGTCGCAACGTGGTCGATGTTCACGCCGAGGCGGAGGTGGGTCATGGTGATACCAACTTTGTCTCTGTCGGCTCAATAAGTACTGACGTCCAATGATGCGCGGAGACACCATGAAACAAAGTGCCGGTCACCGATACATGCTTGCCAAGCCAAATTTTTTGAAATTTCTCTTTCGTGAAATAGAGCATTTGCATTGTGGCAACATTCTTTTCAGCGATATTGACGTCATCAAGATCGCTCGGGTTGGCAGCAGCAACACAAACTGGCTTATCAAGCCTTAGATATAGATGTTCCTCGCGCGAATCCGTCTTCGGATCCTCGCCATAATTTGGCGGTCCGAAATCTGTGTGACTGAAAATCGTACCCGTGATCGTTACATGAGCTGGCGGATATTTAAGGCAAGCCGCGTTGGCGCCTGATCCGCACATTATCACAGTCAGCGCGATCAATCTTGCGTTCACGCCAGCCCCCTACTCCCCGGCTTGATCGCGGGCGTATCGCGCAAATGTTTCGGCAGTTTATCGGCTTCCCAAGCGGGAAATTTCACGCTCGCAAGCGCCACGAATTTCACGCCGAGTTTCGCCTTGCCGCCGGAGCGGTCGATCAGGCAGGCGGCGGCGACGGGTTTTCCGCCCGCTGCGCGGATCGCATCCAGGCATTCGCGCGAGGACAAGCCCGTCGTCACAATGTCTTCCACCATCAGAACCGGTTGGTTTTTCTCGAGCGTAAAGCCGCGGCGCAGCTGGAATTTGCCGTCTTGCCGCTCGACATACATGGCGGGCAGGCCCAGTTGGCGGCCCATTTCATAGCCGGGCACGATGCCGCCCACGGCGGGCGACACGATGGCCGTGAATTTCGTTTTCACTTCGGCGCGCACTTTCTCCGCCAGCGCCTTGCAGAGCTTGGCGGTGATCTTCGCGTTCTGGAACACCAGCGCCTTCTGCAAAAACACATCGGAATGCAGCCCGCTCGACAATATGAAATGGCCTTCGAGCAGCGCGCCCGCTTTCCGGAATTCGTTCAAAACCTGTTCGGGAGTCATGTCGCTGTTTCATCCACTGGTTCGCGCACGCGGGTCACCGATTCGACCGCCGCGTTCACCCGTAGCGCACCTAGAATGTTCTGCAAATGGGCGGCGTCGCGCACTTCGATATCGATGAGGAATTCGAAGTAGAGCGGATTGCGCGCGGTGGTGGCGAGATTGAAGATGTTGCCGCCGTTGCTCGCGATCACGCCCATCACGGCGGCGAGCGAGCCGGGCTCGTTCTTCACGCGCATGCGCAGCCGCCCGACGCTCGGGCCGGCTTCTGCGGCGTGCGCGCCCCATTTCACGTCGAGCCAATCGGCCATGCCGGCTTCGGCTTTTTCCAGTTCGGCGCAATCGACGGTGTGGATCACCGTGCCCTTGCCCGGAATGAGCAGGCCCACGATGCGGTCGCCCGGCAGCGGATGGCAGCATTCGCCGAGTTTGTAGGAAATGCCTTCGGTGAGGCCGCTGATCGAAATCGCCTTGTCCTTCGGCGGCTCGGCATAGGCCGATTGCTTGCGCCGCTCGGGATCGCGCTTCAATTCCGGAAACACGGCTTCGAGCACTTCATGGGCGCGCAACGCGCCGCGGCCGACTTCGGCATAGACGTCTTCGGCTTTGGCGAGGCGCAGCTTTTTCACCACGTCTTCGATGGCCTTGTCGGTGAGCTGCTGGCCTTCGTCGGCGAAGACTTTTTCCAGCACCTTGTGGCCGAACTGAACATGCTCGTCGCGCTGCGCATTGCGCAGATAGCGGCGGATTTCGGCGCGCGCGCGGCCGGTGACGACGAATTGCTCCCACAGCGGCGACGGCGATTGCCCCTTTTGCTTGATGATCTCGACCTGATCGCCATTGCGCAGCGGCGTGTGCAGCGGCGCGTGCATGCCGTTGACCTTCGCGCCCACCGTCTGATTGCCGAGATCGGTATGGACCATATAGGCGAAATCGATGGGCGTGGCCCCGCGCGGCAGCGAGATCAGATCGCCCTTCGGCGTGAAGCAGAAGACCTGATCCTGATACATGTGCAAGCGCGAATGCTCGAGGAATTCCTCCGCCGAATCCCCGCGCTCCAGAATGTCCACCATGTCGCGCAGCCATTCGAGCGCGGCATCGGCGCCGGTCTGCTTCTCGTCGACATGCTCGCGGTAGCGCCAATGCGCCGCCACGCCGCGCTCGGCGATGTCGTGCATCTCCTGCGTGCGGATCTGCACTTCGACGCGCTGCTGCTCCGGCCCGATGATGGTGGTGTGGATGGAGCGGTAGCCATTGAGCTTCGGATTCGAAATGAAATCCTTGAAGCGCTCCGGCACCATGCGCCAGTTTGTGTGCAACACGCCGAGCGCGCGGTAGCAATCGGCGGGCGTCAGCACGATCACGCGGAAGCCTAGAATGTCCGATAGCTGCTCGAAATTGAGCTGCTTGTCTTTCAATTTGCGCCAGATGGAATAAGGCCGCTTGGCGCGGCCATCGACCCAGGCCTCGATGCCGTTCTCGGCGAGCTTGCGCTTGATCTGATCGGCGATGCGGCCCACGCGCTCGCCCGACGATGCTTCGAGGCGCGAAAGCCGCGTGACGATGGAATTGCGCGCCTCGGGCTCGAGTTCGGCGAAAGCGAGGTCTTCCAGCTCCTCGCGCATGTTCTGCATGCCGATGCGCCCGGCGAGCGGCGCATAGATGTCGAACGTTTCCTGCGCGATGCGCCGGCGCTTTTCCGGATTCTTGATGTAGGAGAGCGTGCGCATATTGTGCAGGCGGTCGGCGAGCTTGACCAGCAGCACACGGATGTCGTTCGACATCGCCAGCATCAGCTTGCGGAAATTCTCGGCCTGCTTGGTGCGCTCGGAAAACAATTCCAGTTTCGAGAGCTTGGTCACGCCATCGACAAGGCCCGCGATCTCCTCGCCGAAATTGGCGCGCACGTCGTCGATGGTGACGTAAGTATCCTCCACCGTATCGTGCAGCAGCGCGGTCACGATGGTGGCGGCATCGAGCTTCAATTCGGTGAGGATGGCGGCGACTTCAAGGGGATGCGTGAAATAAGGATCGCCCGAGGCGCGGAATTGCTTGCCATGCGCCGTCATGGCGTAGACGTAAGCCTTGTTCAGCAGCGCCTCATCGACATTGGGGTCATAGGCCTTCACCCGCTCGACCAGCTCGGTCTGGCGCATGAGCTTGCGCCGCCCGCGCGAGCGCGTGAGCCCTTGCGCAATCCCGCGCACCGTTTCGGAAAGGCCGAGAGAAGGAGCCGTCATGCGGCTCAGTATAAAGAAGAAATCGTGCCCGTGTGCGAGGGGTTAGTGGCCCCGGGCCTGCTCGTCGGGGAGCGGGAAAAGCGGGCTGTTGATCGTCATGGGGTCAGGTATGGCCACCGTCACGCGGCCGCGCGGGGGATCGTCCTTGTGGTCGGCGATGCCGATGTCGCGGCGGGCATAATCGCGGATCACGAAGTAAAAATCCCGCGCGCGCAGATAGCCGACGAAGCCCTTCTCATGCGCCGAGACGAAGCGGAAATTGCCCAGATAGGTGGTCTGGCCGGGGCGGATGGAGAAGGGGATGCGGAACGTGTCGCCGAAATTCTTGCCGCCCATGCGGGTGAGGAAGGAATCGAGCTGGTAATCGCCGGGGTGCAGCGAGCGGACGATGACGTCGCCCACCTCGCTGCCTTCGTGGAAATCGGCGCTGCCGAAGGAAAGATCGGTCCAGTCCGGGCGCGAGAACTGCAGCGAGCCGTGATCGCTGCCGTCGACCTGGTCGTAGAAAAGCGTGATGGGATCGGCGTTGGAATCCTTGTTGCTGGCGATGGAAATGACGAGCCAGCCCGCATCGCGGCCGTGATATTGGTTGGTGAAAAGCTGGGCCTCGGCCGTCGCCGAAAGGAACAACCCCGCCACCAAAGCCAACACAAACGCGCGCATGCCGCCTCCCGTTTTTTCCACTTTATCGTGGAAAATGCCTGTTAAGCAAAGGGGTTGCGCGGCGCGGGTTAATGCCGGTTTTGTCATGCGCGCCATGACAGCGGGGCGGGATTACTCTTCGTAATCCACTTCCGGCTCGGGCTGAGGCTCGGCGCGGCGCTGGGCCTCGGAGGTCAGTGCACGGAGCAATTCCTCCTCCGTCACCTGGCGGTGCTGCACGTCCTCGCGGCCCAGATCCTCCTCGGAGGGATGCTCCTCGGGCTCGTCCACCTCGGCGTGCTTCTGCAGCGACTTGATATAGTCTTCCTTGATGTCGTCGGGCTTGAGTTCCTTGGCCGCGATCTCGCGCAGCGCCACGACCGGGTTTTTGTCGCGGTCGCGGTCGACCAGCGGCTCGGCGCCCCCAGACAATTGGCGCGCGCGATAGGCGGACATCAGCACCAGATCGAAGCGGTTGGGCACCTTGTCGACGCAATCTTCAACGGTTACGCGGGCCATGGGGCGGTCCTTTTGTCTTTGATTCCAATGGCTTAATGGCGAAGCAGGGGGCAAGCCTTTGGAAGGCCGGGGACATTATACAATTGGGACCGGTGGGGCAAGGGTGGATTAGAAAGCCGTTGGCCAGCCTGACCTTAGCGGGCGTGAGGCACATACCAGACAAGAAATGCAAAAAACGCATTTAGACCCGACGTAATGGTTATGGCGACGACCGACCAAAGCATGTATTTCGTGGCAGCAATCTGGGCTTTGGTCTGCCGCCACAAGAGTTGCATTTCAACTGCGTGGCTATCTCGCGATCCAGGATCGCCAATGCGATCAATCAAATCAGCGGTGCTTAGAGCGGTCCACTTATTTGGCATGTTTTCCCTCCCGTAGGTGCCAGATGAATCTGTGTTTCTCACTCCGACTTTTTAGCATCGGGGTAAACTATGCCGTCCTCGGTGCGATAGGGCATGTCCCACCAGTATTTTGGTGCCGACAGAACACCAAGTTTGATTAAGAGCAGCCCCGTCAGAGAAGGCCCATCCTGATTAAATACGCCTGTTTCGTTACACTGATGGTCTGGTCCGTAGCGTAGTCGCTCTGCTTCAGCCATGGTCGTTCTGCGAATTATATCTGAAGTCTTTGTGGGTCTATTTTGCCATTCATTTGCGCATTGGGGTGCCAGATAGGTCTTCGTAACATCATCAACAAATATGACAGAGTATGATGGCGCAGACACAAGAGTTCCTATGCCGAACCCAAAGATTAACAGGGCAGCTGCGCCCGCTAATACGGTCTGAAATAAAGTTTGGGCTTTCTTCAATCCCGCACCTCCAAAATCGATGGGCATAATATAATATTTATGAGTTCCCAAAGTACTACCGTTCTCCATGCATTCAAAATTCACCCTCCGCCTCCTCCCCGCCCTTCTCATCCTCACCGCGCTCGTCACGGTGGCGTATTGGGTGAGTTATTTCACCGGCGGCGATGTGCGCGTGGTCGATGCGCGCTGGTACACTGCGTTCGAATCGAGTTTTCCCGCGGCCGATGCGTGGCTGGCGCTCACCGCCTTCATCGCCGGCATCGGTTTGTGGCGCGGGCAAGCGTGGGGCGCACGCTTTGGCTTGCTCGCGGGCTCGGCACTTCTCTATCTCGCCGCGATGGACATCACTTTCGACATCGAAAACGGGTTGTATGCGCTCGTGCCCCATTCGCCGGCGATGCAATTCGAGCTTCTCATCAATGCATGGTCGCTCGCGCTCGGAATCGCCACGATCATCGCGTCGTGGAAGCGCGCGTCCTGAATCCGCACACCCCCGCGGAAAAGGCGGACAAGACATTACCGAATCGATCAACTCGAAGCATCGCAGTGACTCTTCGTTAAGCCTTCGCGCGATTCGGCACTGCAACATGGGAACCATAGGCGTAGCCCCGGATTAGCACTTCCACAGGCGATTCGAGGCACACCATGACAAACCTGTTCACCAGTGAAGTTAACAAGACCGCTGGCAATTTCGTGACCGGACCGGACGGCGGCAGGCTCTCGCTCGACGATCTTCCCGCGCCCGACACCAAGCGTTGGGTGATCCGCCGCAAGGCCGAAGTCGTGGCTGCGGTGAAGGGCGGATTGCTCACGCTCGACGAAGCCTGCGAGCGCTATAACCTCACGACCGAGGAATTTCTGAGCTGGCAGCGCGCCATCAGCCGCTATGGCATCGCGGGGTTGCGCGCCACGCGCACGCAGCATTACCGCGCGGCGGCGGCGAGGCACTGAGCGCTTTCACGGCGCGCATCGCTTGACGGCCGGCGCGGGCAGCGCCGCGATCAGTTCGTCGACGCTTTTCCCCGAAACCGGATGGCGCCAATCGGGCGCCACATCGCGCAACGGCACGAGTACGAAATCGCGCGTTTCGATGCGCGGATGCGGCAGAACCGGCGGGCCATCGCTCACGCGTCCGTGGTAATCCAGAAGATCGAGATCGAGCGTGCGCGGCGCATTTCGCGCAGAACGGACACGGCCGAAACGATTCTCAATTTCTGCGAGCAATTCCATAAGTTCCGCAGGGGAAAGCCCGGTTTCCACGCGCGCCACCGCATTCACAAATGAGGGATCGGAAGGGTCCGGCCATGCCGGCGACGCATAAAAATGCGAAACCGAAACCGGATTCGCGGCGTTTTCGCAAAGCAAGGCGAGGCTCGCGCGCAATGTTTGTGCGGGCGATCCTGCATGCGAGGGAAGATTGGCGCCGAACGCAATCAGGATCATAATTTTTTTCTCGAGCCTAACTTGCCAACGCCGCCGATTGTCCTAGAACACCGCATGCCCGGCGGGAGAATTGCCGGATCGGGCGCAATTATATCAGGAGGCATTGCCATGCTGTTCTACCCTCAGGAAAAACTCGCTCTTTTCATCGACGGCGCCAATCTCTATGGCGCGGCCAAGGGCCTTGCCTTCGACATCGATTATAAGCGCCTGCTCGAACTTTTCGCGCGCAAGGGCGTCTTGGTACGCGCCTTCTATTATACGGCGGTTGCCGAGGATCAGGAATTCTCGCCGCTGCGCCCGCTGGTCGACTGGCTCGATTATAACGGCTTTGCGGTCGTCACGAAGCCGCTCAAGGAATTCACAGACAGCCAGGGCCGCCGCCGCGTCAAGGGCAATATGGATATCGAGCTCGCCATCGACGTGATGGAAATGGCCGATATGGTCGATCACATCGTGATCTTCTCCGGCGACGGCGATTTCCGGCGTCTGGTGGAAGCGGCCCAGCGCAAAGGCCGCCGCGTCAGCGTCGTCTCCACCATCCGCACCCAGCCGCCGATGGTGTCCGACGAACTGCGCCGCCAGGCCGACAATTTCATCGAGCTTGAGGAATTAAAGCCGATGATCATGCGCGAAGGCGGACCGCGCACGGCGCACAGCCACGAGACCACCGCGCCCTCCTACGCACAGACGGCCTGACGGCGCCGCGCCCGGCGGTTAATGTCGCCGGGCCATGACCGATTCCGCTTCGCCTCCGCAAGATTGTCCGCTGTGTCCGCGGCTTGCGAAATTTCGCGCCGATAACCGGGAGCGATATCCGGATTATTTTAACGCGCCGGTTCCCACATTCGGCCGCAGCAACGCGCGGCTTCTGATCGTTGGGCTCGCGCCGGGGTTGCACGGCGCCAACCGGACGGGGCGTCCCTTCACCGGCGATTGGGCGGGCGATCTGCTCTATGCCACGCTTTTGAAGTATGGCCTCGCGCGCGGACATTATGACGAACGCGCCGATGACGGATTGGTGTTAGTGGATTGCGCCATCACCAATGCCGTGCGCTGCGTGCCGCCGGAGAACAAGCCGATTCCGGCCGAAATCAATACCTGCCGCCAATTTCTTTCCGCGCAAATCCATTCCATGCCGCGCCTTCGCGCCATCCTTGCACTCGGCAAGATCGCGCATGACAGCGTCGTGACCGCACTCGGTGCGAAAAAAAGCGCGCATCCTTTCAAGCACGGCGCGCAATACGAAATCGGAAAATTCTCGCTTGTCTCCAGCTATCATTGCTCGCGGTACAACACGAATACCGGCGTGTTGACGGCGAAGATGTTTGAGGAGGTTGTGAAGAAGGCGAAAGCAGCAGCGCTGGTTTAGCTATACCGCTCTTCCTTCCACGGATCGCCTTCATTGTGGTAGCCGCGGACTTCCCAGAAGCCGGGGCGGTCGTTTTCGGCGAATTCGATGCGCGTCACCCATTTCGGGCTTTTCCAGAAATACCAATCGGGGATCACGACGCGCACCGGCCCGCCATGTTCGCGCGGCAGCGGTTTTCCTTCCCAGCTATGCGCAAGCAGCACGTTTGAATCGGAAAACACCGGAAGCGTGACGTTGGTCGTGTAGCCGTCATAGGATTGGAACAGCACGTAATTGGCCGTCATCTTCGGCTTCACCAGTTCCAGCAATGTGCGCGCGGAAACGCCGCGCCAATGATTGTCGTAGCGGCTCCAGGCGGTGACGCAATGGATGTCGCTCACAAATTCCTCCTGCGGCAGCGCGTGAAATTGCTCGAGCGTCAGCACCACCGGATTTTCCACCGCGCCGCCGATGCGCAGGCGCCAGTTTTCCGGCTTCACGTCGGGTTGCGCGCCGAGATCGAGCACCGGCCAGTTCGTCACCAGGCGCTGGCCCGGCGGCAGACGATTGACGTGGCCGAGATCGGGGCGCCCGGTGAGCAGCCTGCCCTCCTCCGCCCATTTTTCTTTGGAGCGGATGAGCTTGTCTTTGATCGCGCCGATCAAACTTGGCTTTTCGTCGTCGGTCATGTCTAACCTTTGGCGCGCATCAACCGCGCTTTATCCCGCTGCCAATCGCGCTGCTTTTCCGTCTCGCGCTTGTCATGCAGTTTCTTGCCCTTGGCGATGCCGAGTTCGAGCTTGGCGACGCCCTTGGCGTTGAAATAGACGCGCAAGGGAATGAGCGTCATACCTTCGCGCTGCACGGCGGCGGCGAGCTTGGCGGCTTCGCGCTTGTGCACCAGCAATTTGCGCGGCCGGCGCGGCTCATGATTGAAGCGGTTGGCCATATTGTATTCGGGAATGTAGGAATTGATGAGAACGATCTCGCCGTCCTTCGCCTGCGCGTAGGATTCCGCGATCGTCGCCTTGCCGGTGCGCAGCGATTTCACTTCCGAGCCCGTGAGCACAAGCCCCACCTCGATCGTATCGTCGATGGCATAGGCGTAGCGCGCCTTGCGGTTGTCGGCGACGACGCGGCGCTCCGGCTCGGCCTTTTTGGCCATCAAATCAAACCGGCGTGCGCCATCGCTTCGCGCACGCGCTTTTGCGCGGGCTCGCTTGCGGCCACGATGGGAAGGCGCACTTCGTTTTCGCAGAAGCCGAGCAGCGAGGCGCCATATTTGGCGGGCGCCGGCGAAGGCTCCACGAACATCGCATCGTGCAGCGGCATCAATTTGTCCTGCAACGCAAGCGCCTTCGCGTAATCGCCCGCCATGCAGGCCTCCTGAAATTGCGAGCAGAGTTTCGGCGCGACATTGGCCGTCACCGAAATGCAGCCATGCCCGCCATGCGCCATATAGCCGAGCGCGGTGCCGTCTTCGCCGGAGATCAGCCGCCAGCCTTTGGCGCAAGCCAGCCGCTCGCGGCTCGGGCGCATCAGATTGGCGGTGGCATCCTTCACGCCGACGATGTTGGCGATGCGCGACAGCCGCGCCATCGTTTCCACCGAAATCTCGATCACGCAGCGGCCGGGGATGTTGTAAACCAGGATCGGAATGTCGACCGCTTCCGCAATCGAAGCGAAGTGGCGATAGAGCCCTTCCTGCGAGGGCTTGTTGTAATAGGGCTCGACCGACAGCACCGCATCGGCGCCCACATCCTTGGCGAATTTCGTGAGCGCAATCGCTTCCGACGTGGAATTGGAGCCCGCGCCCGCGATCACCGGCACGCGGCCGTTCGACTCCTGCACGCACAATTCCACCACGCGCTGATGCTCTTCGTGGCTGACGGTCGCCGATTCGCCCGTCGTTCCCATCGGTACGAGGCCGTGGGAACCTTGCGCGATCTGCCACGAGACGAATTTGCGAAAAGCCGCCTCGTCGATGGCGCCGCCTTTCATGGGCGTAATCAGGGCCGGGATCGAGCCGCGTATCGTTTCGCGCATATCGCGCATGAGGTGTTCCAATTTTCAAACGTTTCGCAAAATAACGCGCGATTGATTGGCGCGGCAAGGCTGGACGTCTGGCATGGCAGCCCTGCGCCCCCTATGCTCGGCTTTACGTCCGGCGGCAAGGCCGGACGGCAACGGGTTTGACGCGTCATGCCGTTTTTTCGCGCCGCTATGCTGGGTCTGGCGCTGGCGCTGACCGGTGCGGCCGCCGCATCGGCGCAGACGCCAGCCGTGCCGCCCGATTCCCATCCCCTGCCGCCGGGGCTGTCGCAGCAGAACGGCGCCATCATGATGCAGCCGATCTACAATGACGGCTCGCCGCCCGAGCCGGTGGAAGGTTTCGAGTACAAGCCGAGCAAAATTCCCGAACTCTCGAAATCCGATCACGATCTTTATACGCGCGCGCTGGACGCCACCCGCCGCGGCGACTGGATCGCGGCACGCGGGCTGGCCGCCCAGGGCCACAGCGACGCCGCCCGCAAGCTGATCGAATGGCGCTACCTGCTCGACAAGAACAGCGGCGCGACATTCGCCGAGATCGATGCGTTCCTGAAAGCCAATCCCGGCTGGCCCGGCCGCGACACGCTCTTTGCCCGCGCCGAAAAAGCCATGCCCGACACCATGGCGCCGGCCGAAGTGCTCTTCTGGTTCGGCAAGCGCGAGCCCGAGACCGGCATCGGCAGGGTGCGCATGGGCGAGGCCATGATGGCGGTCGGCCGCGCATCCGAAGGCCGCGACATGATCCGCGAGGCCTGGATCGAGAACTCCTTCGATCCCGACGACGAAGCGGCGATCATCCAGAAACACGGCGATCTCTTCACGCCGGACGTGGACCGCCAGCGCCTCAGCCGGCTTCTGTGGAACGGCGATATCGATTCGGCGCGGCGCGAAATGGCGCGCGTCACCGCCACCGAGCAACAGCTCGCCACCGCGCGCATGAACCTGATCGTCAATCCGCCGTCGGGCGAGAAGATGCTGGCCGATCTTCCGCCTGCGCTGCAGGACGATCCGGGGCTCATCTTCGACCGCGCCCGCCTTTTGCGCCTTCAGGGCCGCGACGACGAAGAACCCGCGCTGCTGCTGAAGGCGCCGACGCGCGAGCTTGCCAAAGTGAACCCCGACCGCTGGTGGGGCGAACTCAATTCGGCCGCGCGCACCGCGCTCGAAGACAAGAGCTTCCAGACCGCCTATTCGCTGGTCGAGGATACCGGCCTCACCGGCGGCCAGGACTTCGCCGAAGCGCAATTCATGGCGGGCTGGATCGCGCTGCGCTTCCTCAAGGACCCGAAGGATGCGCTGCCGCACTTCCAGGCGCTCGGCAACGGCACGACGCGGCCCATCAGCCAGGCGCGCGCGCATTATTGGAGCGGGCGCTGCTACGAGGCGATGGGCGATCTCGGCGGCGCGTGGCACGAATACCGCCTCGCCGCCCAGAACCCTGCCACGTTCTACGGCCAGCTTTCGCTGGCGCGCATCCTGCCCGCGCCCAAGCTGCATCTCGAGGAGGCGCGCGTCAGCGATGCGTCGGCACGCGCCGATTACGAGCACGACGATCTCACCGCCGCCATCCATGTGCTGGCCGATCTCGGCGAAGAGAAGCTGATGCGCAATTTCGCGCAAGCTTACGTCGATGCGCATCCCGATCCGAAATACACCGAATTGCTGGCGAGCGATCTCGACCAGATGGGCTATCGCGAAATCGCGCTGCGCGCGGCCAAAGAGGCGAGCTACAACAACATCCTCATGCTGCAATATTCCCATCCGGTGATCGGCGTGCCCGCTTACAAGGGCCCCGGACGCGCGCCCGAGCCCGCCCTTGTGCTTGGCCTCATCCGGCAGGAAACCGAATTCGATCCCGATGCGGTGAGTGCTGCCGGCGCCAAGGGGCTGATGCAATTGATGCCGGCGAGCGCGCGGCGCGCGGCGGCGTCATCGCACCTGCCCTATCGCCCCAATTCGCTTCTGAGCGATACGGCCTACAACATGCAGCTCGGCATGACCGAGCTTTCCAATAATCTCGCGAGCTGGAGCGGCTCCTACATTCTCGCCATCGCCGCCTATAACGCAGGGCCCGGCAATGTGCGCAAATGGATCGACACTTACGGCGATCCGCGCGATCCGGGTGTCGATCCCGTCGACTGGATCGAAGAGATCCCGTTCGAGGAAACGCGCAATTACGTGATGCGCGTGATCGAGAACACCGAAGTCTACCGCAACCGGCTCGCGGGCCAGGATGCGCCGCTCGAAATCCTCGCCGATCTCTACCGGCCGGGCCCTGCCAAGGTGACGATCCTTCCCTACGCGCCGCCCGCGCAGCCGAACGTGCCGACGCCCGAGCCCAAGCCGGCTTCCGCCGGGTCGAACGAAGAAGTGGCCGCGCGCGTGCCCGATCCGAAGCCCGCCGCCACGCCGGGCGTGCTGCCCGCGATCAAGCCGGATACGCATTGAGTGCGTCATGCTTCGGGGCCGCGCTTGCGCGCGGACATCTCAGCATGACGGAAAACGCGTTATCCGAGGTGTGAACGAAGAGAGCCCCGAAGGATAATCAACGAGACATCGACAGCCATTCGCGCGCCTGGCGCTGGGCCTCGGCGATCTGGCCGGTGTTCATCTCACGGGAAATCTGCGCGCGCCAGTTCTTGGCGAGCTCCACGCCCTTCATGGCCGCGAGATTGAACCATTTGTGCGCAGCGATGAAATCCACCGCCACGCCCTGGCCCGTCGAATAGGCAAGGCCCAGATTGTAGAGCGCATCGGCGCGCCCCTGCTTGGCGTCCACTTCGTATTGCGCCAGCGCATCCATATCTACGCACGCCATCGCGAAACTCCCACCCGCTTCGAACCCCTCCGACATGGCGAGGCTGTAACGAATGTTGGGGAGAGACAGGCTAAAGACACGTTAACGCTAATGTTCAACTTCCATTAACGAGTGGAGCTACGCCCCCTCATGCTTCGTCCCGCCATAGCCCTGGCGATGGCGGATCGATGCGTGAGGACAAAAGAAAAGGCCGCGTGTTGCGCGGCCTGTTTTCGAGTTCGAGACGGTCTTGCGGCCGCCGATTTTTTTGGCTTGGCCGCGGCTTTCCTTGGAGGTTTGCCCCCAAGGGAGGCCGCGGCCTTTGCCTTCAGCAGTGCTGCCGTTACATCGGCATTGCGGCCGGGGCAGCCTTTTTTGCGCGCCGACGCTTGCGTCCGCCTTTGCGCTTTGCAGCCTTTTTCTTGCCTTTCTTCGCGGCCTTCTTCTTGCGGCGCTTCTTGGTCTTGCGCGCCGCGCCCTTCGCCGCCGCCTTACGGACGGTCCGCTTCCGGGACTTTCTCTTCTTTGCAGTCATTGGCATGTGAAACGACTCCTCTAACGTTTGGGATCGTGCGACTCGCACCCCCCAAAACGCTGAGAATATGGGCGCATTTGCGTTAATGAAGCAATACTCCCCCACCCCTGGCGATTTTCGCAATTTTGGGGATGTGCAAAAAAACCTTATTTTATCGATGTTATATTGATCATTCCGTATACGGATCGATTTTCGCGCGCGCCGCCCGTTTGCCCGTCAATCCCTTGAATTTGTACGAATCACCCCTCATCGGGCAGTCCGAGTCGGGTTTTGAGGATGGCGTTCACCGATGCCGGATTGGCTTTTCCGCCCGTCTGTTTCATCACCTGACCCACGAACCAGCCCGCGAGTTTGGGTTTGGCTTTCACCTCTTCGACCTTCTCCGGGTTCGCCGCGATCACCGCATCGATGGCGGCTTCGATTGCCGAAGTGTCCGTCACCTGACGCAAACCGCGCGCGTTTACGATATCCACAGGGTCGCCGCCTTCGCTCCACACAATATCCAGTACGTCCTTGGCGATTTTTCCGGAGATGGTTCCATCGGCGATCATGCGGATGATGGAATTGTTCGCAGCCGCACTCGCGCGCGTTTCGGTAATGGCAAGTCCGTCGCGGTTCAATCGCCCGAGCACTTCGTTGATGAGCCAGTTGGCGGCGAGTTTCGCATCCACACCGCGGGCGAGTTCTTCGTAATAGCCGGCGAGTTCGCGCTCGCCCACGAGCACGCCCGCATCATAGGCGGATAGCCCGTAATCCTTGATAAATCTGGCTTTTTTCGCATCCGGCAATTCGGGCAGCGAGGCTTCGATTTCCTTCACCCACGCTTCGTCCAGCACCAATGGAAGCAAATCGGGATCGGGGAAATAGCGATAGTCATGCGCCTCTTCCTTGGAGCGCATGGAGCGCGTTTCGCCCGCGCGATTGTCGTAAAGCCGGGTTTCCTGCTTGATCGTGCCGCCGCTTTCCAGAATGTCGATCTGGCGGCGCGCCTCGAATTCGATGGCCTGCGCGATGAAGCGCATGGAGTTCACATTCTTGATTTCGCAGCGCGTGCCGAGCGGCGCACCGGGTTTGCGGACCGACACATTCACGTCGGCGCGCATGGAGCCCTCGTCCATATTGCCGTCGCAGGTGCCGAGATAGCGCACGATCGCCCGCAATTTTTTCAGGAACGCTGCGGCTTCTTCCGACGAACGCATATCGGGGCGCGAAACGATTTCCATCAGCGCAACGCCCGCGCGATTGAGATCGACATAGGAATGTTCGGCGTGCTGATCGTGCAGGCTTTTGCCCGCATCCTGTTCGAGATGAAGGCGCTCGATGCCCACGCGCGCGACATCGCCGCCCGCCAGATCGATGAGGATTTCGCCCTCGCCGACGATGGGGTTCTTGTACTGGGAGATCTGGTAACCCGCTGGAAGATCAGGATAAAAATAGTTTTTCCGGTCGAACACGGAAGTCAGGTTGATCTTCGCCTTCAACCCCAATCCGGTGCGCACCGCCTGCTCGACGCAATATCTATTGATGACGGGCAACATGCCAGGCATCGCGGCATCGACGAAACTCACCTGCTCATTGGGCTCTGCGCCGAATTTTGTGGAGGCGCCGGAGAAGAGTTTCGATTCGGACAGCACCTGCGCATGGACCTCCATGCCGATGACCACTTCCCACTCGCCGGTGCTGCCCTTGATGAGTTTGCTCATGGCGCGCTCCACCAGCGTTTCGGTTTGGCGGTGAAGTTCGCGGCCGTCTCGATGGCGCGGCCCGCGCGCAGAACGGTCGCCTCATCGAACGCCTTGCCGATGATCTGAAGACCGAGCGGAAGACCGTCCGCCGTCAATCCGGCGGGAACGGCAAGGCCCGGAAGTCCCGCCAGATTCACCGTCACGGTGAACACATCGTTCAGATACATGGCGACGGGATCGGCGGTCTTTGCGCCCAAGGTGAATGCGGGGCCGGGCGTTGCGGGCGTCAACAGCACATCGCATTTCGTGAAAGCCTGCTCGAAATCGCGCTTGATGAGCGTGCGGATTTTCTGGGCGCGCGCGTAATAGGCGTCGTAATAGCCCGCCGACAGCACATAAGTGCCGATCAGGATGCGCCGCTGCACCTCCGGCCCGAAGCCTTCGGCACGGGATTTTTCGTAGAGATCGATGATGTCGCGCGGCGCTTGCGCGCGATGGCCGTAGCGCACGCCGTCATAACGCGCCAGATTCGAGGAGGCCTCGGCGGGCGCCACTATATAATAAGCAGGCAGCGCGTATTTGGTGTGGGGCAGCGAGACCTCGACGATCTCCGCACCCTGCGCGCGCAGCCATTCAGCGCCCTTGGCCCACATCGCGTCGATTTCGGGCGGTGCGCCGTCGATGCGGTATTCCTTCGGGATGCCGATGCGCAACCCCTTCACGCCATTTTCGAGTGCGGCTTCGTAATCGGGCACGGGAATATCGACGCTTGTTGAATCGAGCGGATCGACGCTCGCCATCTGCTTCAACAGGATCGCCGCGTCGCGCACGGTGCGCGTCATCGGGCCCGCCTGATCGAGCGAGGACGCGAACGCCACGATCCCCCAGCGCGAACAGCGCCCGTATGTCGGCTTGATGCCGACCGTGCCCGTGACGGCGGCGGGCTGGCGGATCGAGCCGCCGGTGTCGGTTCCGGTGGCCGCCAGACACATATTCGCCGCCACCGACGCCGCCGAGCCGCCCGAGGAACCGCCCGGCACGAAATTCTCGTTGGAGCCGTTGGCGCGCCACGGATTGAACACGGGCCTGAACGCGCTCGTCTCATTGGACGAGCCCATGGCGAATTCGTCCATGTTCGTCTTGCCGAGCATCACCGCGCCCGCATTCCACAAATTCTGCGTCACGGTGGATTCGTAAGGCGGCACGAAATTGGACAGGATGTTGCTGCCCGCGGTCGTGCGAACGCCCTTGGTGCAGAAGAGATCCTTGATCGCGAGCGGCAGGCCTTCGAGCGCGCGGACCTCGCCCTTGGCGATGCGCGCATCGGAGGCGTCCGCCATTGCCAGCGCCTTTTCCGGCGTCTCGGTGACGAAGGCGTTGAGCGCGCGTCCTGCTTCCACCGCCTTGACGAACGCAGCCGTCAATTCGCGCGAGGAAATCTTCTTCGACGCGACCGCTTCGCGCGCGTCGGCGAGCGTGAATTCGGTGGGGCTCGCTGGCAGCATCACTCCACCACCTTCGGCACGACGAAAAATCCGTCCGCGCTTTCGGGCGCATTGGCGGTGATGGCTGCCGCATCGCCGCCGGCCGTCACCTTGTCATCCCGCATCTTCAGGCGCTGCTCGACCACGCTGGTCATGGGCGGAACACCTTCGACATTCACTTCCTTGAGCTGCTCCACCCAGGCCAGAATCTGGTTGAGCTCGCCCGTCATGGCCTCCACGCGCTCCTCTTTGATGGCGAGGCGGGAAAGCCGGGCGATCCGGCGGACGGTGTCCTTGTCGACGGACATGGGCTTTCATGTGCTAAGAATTGCACGCCCTGCCTAGCAATCGGGGCCAAAACTGGCAAGCGAGGACGCATTGAAGATAGCAGCCATCGACCATGTGCAGATGACGGTGCCGCGCGCGCTGGAGGCGGAGTGCCTTGCCTTCTACCGCGACGTGCTGGGCTTGCCGGAAATTCCGAAGCCCGAAGAATTGCGCGCCCGCGGCGGCGCATGGTTTCAGGTGGGCGCGATCCAGTTCCATATCGGCGTCGATCCGGAGCCCTCGCCCAAGAGCAAACGGCATGTCTGTTTCCTTGTGACCGATCTGGCGGCGGCGCGCGCGGACGTCGTGGCCAAGGGCGTCGCCATCGACAGCGAAGGTGTGGCCGAGGGATTGAAGCGCTTCTTTATCTTCGATCCGGCCGGCAATCGCATAGAGATCGGGCAGCGGTGAAATCCAACCCTTGTCATCCCGGCCGAGCAACGCGAGAGCCGGGACCCACGGAGCCGGTTTCCCGGTGGGTTCCGGATCGCTGCTGCGCAGCGTCCGGGATGACAGCTATTGTTGAATCATGAGTGTCGTCGTCCTCGCCGAATTGAAGCCGCTGCTCGCACCGAACGCGCGGCTGCTCGGGCTCGATCTGGGAGAAAAGACCATCGGGCTGGCGTTGTCCGATACGCTGCTCACCATCGCCACGCCGCTGGAGACATTGAAGCGGGGCAAGTTCAGCGACGACGCGGCGATCATCGAGGGCATCGTGAAGAAGCATGGCGTGGGCGGGCTGGTGGTGGGCCTGCCGCTGGGTCTGGACGGAAAGGACAGCCCCGCGGCGCAATCGGCCCGCGCCTTTGCGCGCAATTTCGCCAAACGGTCGGGCATTCCGATTGCGCTTGTCGATGAACGGTTTTCAACGGCGGCGGTCACCAGAACCCTTCTGGATGCGGACGCCTCCCGCAAACGCCGCGCCGAAGTGGTGGACAAGATGGCCGCCGCCTACATTCTTCAGGGTGCGCTCGACATGCTCAGGGGGCCGGGGCTTGCGTGACGGGCAGCCCGCGCCGTATTAGCCTTGCCCAGATGACGACCGCACTCCGCCACGTCACCTCCATCAACGACCTCAGCAATGAGGAGGTGGAACGTGTTTTCGATCTGGCGCGGCGATTTCTCTCCGAACTGGGCGATACGCGGCTGAAGGGGCGCGCGCGCGGACGGGCCGCATCGCAGCGCATCGGGCGAAGCGCGCATACCGGCGCGGGCTCGATATTGGCGAATCTCTTCTACGAACCCAGCACGCGCACGCGGCTTTCCTTCGAAAGCGCGATGCTGCGGCTGGGCGGCGGCACCATCACCAGCGCCGATCCGGCGTCCAGTTCGGCGGCGAAGGGCGAAAGCCTGGCCGACACCGTGCGCGTGGTTTCGAGCTATGCCGACGCCATCGTGATCCGCCATCCGCGCGACGGAGCGGCGAAGCTGGCGGCGGAATATGCCAGCGTCCCCGTCATCAATGGCGGCGACGGCGCGCACGAACACCCGACGCAGACGCTCTGCGATCTCTTCACGTTGAGCCGCGAGAAAAACAAACTGAAAAATCTGAACGTGGTGATCTCCGGCGATCTGCGCGGCAGCCGCACGATCCATTCCTTCGTCTATGCGCTGGCGCGCTTCGGGGCGAACATCATGCCGATGCCCGGCGCCAAGGGGATGGAATTGCCCGCCCATGTGGATTGGCGGTTGCGCAACGAATTCCATTGCCGCCCGGTGGCGGGGCGCGAAAGTTCCGTCGATGCGGCATACGTGACGGCGGTCGAGCCGCATCAATTGTCGCTGATGGCGTCGCCCGACGTCGAACTCGACGTGAAGCTGAAGAAGGGCGTCGACGTCGTTTACGTCACGCGCTTCCAGAAGGAGCGCTGGGCCGACCAGAAACAGGAATATATGAAAGTCGACACCAAATTCCTGAAGGACAATCGCTACAAGCATTCCAGCGTGCTGCATCCGCTTCCCCGCGTGGGCGAGCTCGACATCGCGCTCGACAAGAACAAGCGCGCGGCCTATTTCCAGCAGGCGTCCTATGGCGTGCCGATCCGCATGGCGCTGATCTCCATGCTGCTCGATTTCGATGCGGAGCACGCGCTGCAGAAATTCGAATCCGGTTTCGCGGCAGGCGAATACGCGCTCTACGAACAGCCGCGCAAAACCGGAATCCGTTGCGCCAATCCCAATTGCATCGTGCACGATGCGCAGGAAGGCGTTTATACGGCGAACCGCTTCCATTTCATTCCCGCAAAGCCGCCGCGGCTGCGCTGCTTCTATTGCGAAACCGATATCGAGAATGCACTCGCGGGCCATCGCCGCTCGCGCCATTACGAAGCGGCGAGCGCGGGCCTCGCGCCGGCCGGAACCAGGCGGCTCAAGGATGTGATCTTCTTCGCCGACAGCGCGCAGGCCAAAGCCGCCGGTTATTCGCCGGGCCGCGCCGCCGCCAAAGCTGCGAGCGCCTGATGTTCGATTTCGTGCATCCCATTAGCTGGTCCATGCAAGGCCCATATTATTTGGGCGCGGCTTTGTTCGGCTATCTGCTGGGTTCGATTCCGTTCGGACTGATTTTTTCGCATCTCGCCGGCGCGGGCGATGTGCGCAAGATCGGCTCGGGCAGTACCGGCGCCACGAATGTCCTGCGCACCGGAAATAAATGGGCCGCCGCCGCGACGCTGATTTGCGACGCAGGCAAGGGCGCTGTCGCCGTTGTGATCGTGCGCGCGCTCTACGGCAGCGACATGGCGGTGTTCGCCGGTTTCGGCGCGCTCATCGGCCACATCTATCCCGTCTGGCTTGGCTTCAAGGGCGGCAAGGGTGTTGCGACCGCGGCCGGCGTCCTGCTCGCGGTCTATTGGCCCGTCTGCCTTGTGCTGCTTGCTGTCTGGATAACGATGCTGGCGATCTCCCGCATCTCCTCGCTTTCCGCGCTGACGGCGTGCATCGCAGCGCCCATCGCCATGATCCTGTTCCATCAGCCGCTTTATGCGACGCTGGCGCTGATCATGGCGCTCATCATCGTCTTCGCCCATCGCGAAAATATCGCGCGGTTGCTGCGCGGCGAAGAACCGCGCATCGGCGCGAAGCGCTAATGCTTCGCGCGTTCCCACCACGCGGCAATGGCGAGCGCGACGCCAAACAATGCGATGCCGCCGAGCGACAAGACCAGATAGATTTCGTTTCCCTGACTCATTTTTGTTTCCCCGAACTGCGCGTAAAGAAAAACCGATCCCGAATTTTCCAACTTTGATTTCGGTCAAACCGATGCGAACACTCAGTGATGCAGAACGCCGCGCCTGGTTGCGACTGGCTCGCACGAGCAATATCGGTCCCGTCACGTTTGCAGCGCTGATCGCGCGTTTCGGTTCGGCGTTTGCGGCATTGGATGCAGCACCGCGCATGGCGCGGCGCGGCGGCGGCGATCTGAAAATTCCCGGCGAAGACGAAATCAAACGCGAATTGGAATCACTCGCAAAATTGGGCGCACGTATGATCGCCAGCGTCGAGCCGGAATTTCCGCCCGGCCTTGCCGCGATGGATGCGCCGCCGCCGCTGATCTTCGTGCTCGGACATGCGGCGCTTCTGGCGCGCGACATGGTGGCGATCGTGGGCGCGCGCAACGCCTCCGCGCTCGGGCGAAAATTCGCCAACAAAATCGCAGCCGATCTGGGCGCAGAGAATCTCGTCGTCGTATCGGGGCTGGCGCGCGGCATCGATGCGGCGGCGCATGAAGGCGCGCTGGCGACGGGCACTTGTGCCGTTGTGGCGGGCGGGCTCGACGTGATCTATCCGCCGGAAAACGCAGCACTCTACGAGCGCATCAAAAACGAAGGCGCGATCGTTTCCGAAATGGCGCTCGGCTGCGAGCCGCAGGCGCGCCACTTTCCCCGCCGCAACCGGATCATCTCCGGCATGGCGCGCGGCGTGGTGGTGGTGGAAGCGGCGCAAGGATCGGGCTCGCTCATCACGGCGAACTTCGCGCTCGAACAAGGCCGCGAGATTTTCGCCGTGCCCGGCTCGCCGCTCGACCCGCGCGCGTCCGGCGCCAACCGCCTCATCCGCGACGGCGCTACGCTCACCGAATCCGCGGCCGATGTGATGAACGGCTTGCGGCCCATCCTCGGCCGCGCCTTCCGCGAAACCGGCGAGGACAACGCCTCCGCCCTGCCCGATTCCGCTTCACTCGAAGCCGATGCCGATTCCGTGCGCAAACGGGTCGAGGAGCTTCTGGGACCGGCGCCCGTGGAGATCGACGAGCTGGTCCGCCAGACGAAAGTACAACCTGCAGCGATCCTGACGGTCATTCTGGAACTGGAATTGGCCGGCCGGCTGACGCGCCATCCGGGCAACCGCGTCTCTCTGGCGTGATCAGACGGACGCCGCCACCAGCCGCTTGGCCTCGCGGGCTGCGGCCTCCAGCAACCCGGCCAGCACATGCTGCTGCTGGCGGACGGCGATGCTTTTGAGGGATTCCAGCATTTCCCGCGTGTAGCGGGCCGATTCGCCGGGCGTCAGGTCCGCGCGTTCATGCATGTCTTTGCCAAGTGGAGGTGATGTGGTCATTGCAACACGGTTAGAATCCGCAACATTTGCTTGTTAAATTAGTACAAATCGCAGGATATTTCAACCGGTAGTTACAAGATTGGCAATAGTAACGATCAATTCTACCAATGGTTGTGTAGAAACCGTCCTAGCCGCGGTTGACACCGCTTCCCGGCATCGACCAGTGTCCGCCCCCGCTCCCTTTAAGAGACGGCGCCGAACGCCATATACCCCCGCATGAACGTCCTCGTTGTCGAGTCCCCGGCCAAGGCCAAGACGATCAACAAATACCTCGGCCCCGGCTACCGGGTGCTGGCGAGCTTCGGCCATATCCGCGATTTGCCGCCCAAGGACGGATCGGTGAAGCCCGACGAGGACTTCTCCATGATCTGGGAGGTCGATGGCCGGGCCCAGAAGCGCATCAAGGACATCGCCGATGCGGTCAAAGGCGCGGACAAGCTGATCCTCGCCACCGACCCCGACCGCGAGGGCGAGGCGATCTCCTGGCATGTGCTGGAGGTGCTGAAACAGCGCCACGCGCTGAAGAAGATTCCGGTCGAGCGGGTGGTGTTCAACGCCGTCACCAAGAACGCGGTGCTCGACGCCATCGCGCATCCCCGCCAGATCAACGAAGAACTGGTGGACGCTTATCTGGCGCGCCGGGCGCTGGATTATCTCGTGGGCTTTACGCTTTCGCCCGTGCTGTGGCGCAAATTGCCGGGCGCGAAATCGGCGGGGCGCGTGCAATCGGTGGCGCTGCGCCTTGTCTGCGAGCGCGAGGATGAGATCGAAGCCTTCCGTGCGCAAGAATATTGGACCGTCGATGCAGATGTGAAAGCGGCGGCGGGCGGTTTCACCGCGCATCTGACGCATCTGGACGGCAAGAAGCTCGAAAAACTTTCGCTCGCGAACGAAGCCGATGCCAAACGCGCAGTCGCCGCGATCGGCGCGCAGAAATTCTCGGTCGGCGCCATCGAGAGCAAGCCCGTCAAGCGCCACCCTGCCCCGCCTTTCATTACATCCACGTTGCAGCAAGAGGCTTCGCGCAAGCTCGGCTTCGCCGCCAAGCGCACCATGCAGATCGCGCAGCAGCTTTACGAAGGCGTGGATGTGGGCGGCGAGACCGTCGGCCTCATTACTTATATGCGTACCGACGGCGTGCAGATGGCGGGCGAAGCCATTGCCGAAGCGCGCAAGATGATCGATGCGCGCTATGGCGGGCGCTATGTGCCCAAAAGCCCGCGCATGTATCAGAGCAAGGCGAAAAACGCGCAGGAAGCCCACGAAGCCATCCGCCCCACCAGCTTCGACCGCATTCCCGACAAGATTTCGCGCGCGCTGGATGAAGATCAGGCCAAACTCTACGAACTGATCTGGAAGCGTGCGGTCGCGAGCCAGATGGAAAGCGCGGAGCTTGAGCGCACGACCGTGGATGCGGTTTCCGGCGACGGAAAGGTCACGCTGCGCGCGACCGGATCGGTGACATTGTTCGATGGCTTCCTCACGCTCTATCAGGAAGGCCGCGACGACGAGGGCGATGAGGACGGTTCTAAGCTGCCGAAGATGGCCCAAGGCGAATCCCTCGGCGTCGAGAAGGTGATCCCCGCGCAGCATTTCACCGAACCGCCGCCGCGCTATTCCGAAGCAAGCCTGGTGCGCAAGCTGGAGGAACTCGGCATCGGCCGGCCTTCGACTTATGCCAGCATTCTTTCGACGCTGCGCGACCGCGCCTATGTGCGCATGGATCGCGGGCGATTCATTCCGGAAGACAAGGGGCGGCTCGTCACCACCTTCCTCGAAAATTTCTTCAAGCGCTATGTCGAATACAGCTTCACCGCCGATCTGGAAGAAAAGCTCGACGAGGTTTCGGCCGGCGAACTCGATTACAAAAAGCTGCTGCGCGATTTCTGGAAGGATTTCTCGCACGCCATTGCCGGCACCAAGGACCTGAAAATCTCGCAGGTCATCACGACGCTGAACGAGATTCTGGGGCCGCATATCTTTCCGAAAAGCGCGGATGGCGGCGACCCGCGCAAATGCCCCAATTGCGGCGACGGCAAATTGAGCCTGAAACTGGGGCGTTTCGGCGCCTTCGTCGGCTGCTCGAATTATCCCGAATGCCGCTATACGCGACAGCTCGGCCAGAAGGCGGAAGATGCGGCGAGCAGCCAGCCGCGCGAACTGGGCGCCGATCCCAAGACCGGCGAAATGGTTTCGCTGAGAAGCGGGCGCTTCGGGCCTTATGTGCAGCTTGGCGAAGACAAGAAACCGCCGCGCACCTCCATTCCCAAAGGCGTCGATCCGGCGAATGTGACGCTGGAATATGCGCTGAAGCTTTTGTCGCTGCCGCGCGAAGTGGGCAAGCATCCCGAATCCGGCGAGATGATTACCGCCAATTTCGGCCGCTATGGGCCCTATGTGGCGCATAACGGGCAATATGCCTCGCTGGATTCGGCGGAAGAAGTATTCACCGTCGGCATCAATCGCGCGGTCACGCTGCTCGCCGAGAAAAAAGCGAAGGGAAGAAATCCGCGCGGCTCCGAGGCGTTGAAGGAATTGGGCCAGAGCAATGGCGCGACCGTGAAGGTCATGCGCGGGCGCTATGGGCCTTATGTGACGGACGGGAAAGTGAACGCCACGATTCCGAAAAATTCCGATCCGATGACGATCACACTGGAACAGGCCGCCGAATTGATCGCCGAGCGCGCGGCCAAGGGCGGCGGCAAGAAACCGAAGAAAGAAAAAGCGCCGGCGAAAGAAAAGCCCGCAGCTAAAGCAAAATCCGTGGCGAAAGCCAAACCCGCGCCGAAAGCGAAAGCCAAACGCACGCCGGTGGCAGCGGAAAGCGAGTAGGAATTGGCGCGGCTCGATAAAGCGCGCGTTCTGGAAGCACTCGCCAAGACGCCGGGGGGCGGCAAGCGCGATATCGCGCGCGCGTTGGGCGTCAAGGGCGACGAGCGCATCGCGCTGAAACGCATCCTGAAAGAACTGGAAGAAGAAGGCGCCATCGAGCGCGGCAAGAAGCGCACTTACGCGAAGCCCGGCGTGTTGCCCGAAGTCACCGTGCTCGAAATCATCGGCGCCGACACGGACGGCGAATTGCTCGCCCGCCCGCAGCATTTCGAAGGCGAGCCGCCGAAGATCTATGTCGTGCCCGGCAAGGAACAGGAGAATGTGGCCGCGCTCGGACGCGGCGAACGCATTCTCGCCCGCCTCACCGAAACGCGCGACGGATACGAAGCGCGCATCATCAAGCATCTGGGCGCGAGCGTGCATCGCGTGTTGGGCGTCTATCATCAGGGTGCGCGGGAAGGCCGCATCGCGCCCATCGACCGCAAAAGCCGCTACGAATTCATCGTCGATAATCGCGACCGCAACGGCGCGGTGTCGAACGAGCTTGTAATGGCCGAGCCGCTTTCGGGCCGCGCATCCGGCTTGCCCCGCGCGCGCGTGATCGAACGTCTCGGCAGCATGAGCGAGCCGAAGGCGGTGAGCCTCATCGCCATTCATGCGCACGGCATTCCGACCGAATTTCCCAAGGAAGCGATTGCCGAAGCCGAACGCGCCAAACATGTCGATCCGCGAGGGCGCACGGATTTGCGCAAATATGCGCTGGTGACAATCGATCCCGAAGACGCGCGCGATCACGACGATGCGGTGTGGGCGGGGCCGGACGAGGATCCGGCAAATCCCGGCGGGCACATTGCCATCGTGGCGATTGCCGATGTGGCCCATTACGTGACGCACAATTCGGCGCTGGACCGCGAGGCGATGAAGCGCGGCAATTCCGCTTATTTTCCGGATCGCGTTGTGCCGATGCTGCCGGAGCGATTGTCGGCGGATTTGTGTTCACTGATAGAGAACGAAGACCGCCCTTGCCTTGCCGTGCGCATGATTTTCGACAAGCACGGCAACAAGCGCCGGCATGAATTCCTGCGCGGCATCATGCGCTCGCCGGCGAGCCTCACTTATGCGCAAGCGCAGCGCGCTTTCGACGGCAAGCCGGATCGCAAGGATGTGGCAAAGCCACTTGCCGATTTGTGGGCCTGCTATCAGGCGCTGGCAAGAGCGCGCGATGCGCGCGATCCGCTCAATCTCGATCTGCCGGAGCGGCGCATTGTTATTGGCGACGACGGCAAAGTGAAATCCATCGCCTTCCGCGAGCGGCTGGAAAGCATGCGGCTGATCGAGGAGTTCATGATCCAGGCCAATGTCGCCGCGGCTGAAGGTCTGGAACGGGCGCGGCTGCCGCTCGTCTATCGCATTCACGAAGCGCCGTCGCAGGAAAAACTGTTCGCGTTTTCCGATTATCTGCGCACGATCAATGTGGCGTTCGCCAAGGGACAGGTTATCAAGCCCGGCGTGTTCAACCGCATTCTTGCGAATGTGAAGAACGGGCCTCACGCCGAAATCATGAACGATGTGGTGCTGCGCACGCAAAGCCAGGCGATTTACGCGCCGGACAATATCGGCCATTTTGGCCTCAATTTGCAGCGTTATGCGCATTTCACCTCGCCCATCCGCCGCTATGCCGATCTCATCGTGCATCGCGCGCTGATCCGCGCGCTGAAACTGGGAAGCGATGGCTTGACCGATTCCGAGATGGGAAAGCTCGGCGAAATCGCCGACCACATCTCCATGACCGAGCGGCGCGCCATGGCGGCGGAGCGCGATTCCACAGACCGTTATGTCGCCGCCTTCATGGAAGATCGCGTCGGCGCGCTGTTCGGCGCGCGCATCACCGGCGTCACGCGCTTTGGGCTTTTCGTGCGGCTGCCGGAGACCGGCGCGGAAGGATTGATCCCGGCCCGCTCGCTCGGCTTCGAATATTTCCGCCATGACGAGAAGAAGCACGCGCTGATCGGCGACCGCTCCGGCATTGCGTTCAAACTGGGCGACCGCGTGATCGTGCGATTGATGGAAGCGGCACCGCTCACCGGCGGATTGCGCTTTGAACTGGCCGAAGCAAAACACAGCCAGCGCGCGCAGCCCAAACCGCATTACCGGCCAAAGAACCAGCAAAATAAGAAGCGGAAGAAATGAACGCCCCCTTCGATTCCGACAATGAAGCCATCGTCGAGCAGGTTCTGAAGCCGCGCGATGCGGCGACGCTTATTCTGGTGCGGAAGGACAAGGATACTCCCCGCGTGCTGATGGGCAAGCGTCATGGCGGCATGGCGTTCATGGCGAACAAATTCGTGTTTCCGGGCGGGCGTCTCGATCCGGCGGATGCGCGCATCGCGGCAGGCGGGGATTTGCGCGCGGAAGTTTCCGCCAAGGCCGCGTTCGGGATCACACCGAAGAAAGCGCGCGGCCTTGCACTCGCCGCGATCCGCGAGACATTCGAGGAAACGGGAATTCTCGTCGGCGAGCGTTCCGAGAAAACTCCGCGCACGCGCGCGCCAGCATGGGCGAAATATTTCGCGCATGGAATCGTGCCGAGGCTGGATCGGCTCGATTTTATTGCGCGAGCGGTCACGCCGCCCAACCGCACGCGCAGATTCGATGCGCGGTTCTTCATGGCCGATGCGGGAACAATCGCCCATCAGCTCGATGCAGCCGCCAATGAGGAATTGCTTACCCCCTGCTGGGTGACGCTGGCCGAGGCCCGCGCGCTCGACCTGCCCTCCATCACCCGCGTGGTGCTGGACGAGGTGGAGGCCCGCCTCAATGCCCCCGGCAAGGCCCGGCCCGTGCCGTTTTTCCGCTTCCGGCGGGGCAAGGCCAGCATCGACCTGCTCTAGTTATGTCGCGCGATCTTACGCCGAACCGGTACCCACTTCGGCGGAACGCGCTCCGAGACTTGACTTCGCAAGGCCGATGGCTAGGTTACCGGCCCTTCGGCGGAATTTTTAAGGAGCGGCGCCCATGGCGAAGCCCACAACGGCAAAGATCAGGTTGAACAGCTCGGGCGACACGGGCTTCTTCTATGTCACGAAGAAGAACACCCGCACCATGACCGAGAAGTTCACCATCAAGAAATACGATCCCGTGCTGCGCAAGCATGTGGAGTTCAAGGAAGGCAAGATCAAATAATCTGGCTTGCCCCTTACGCGTGATCCGAAACCCCGTTCGCAAGAGCGGGGTTTTGTTTTTGGAGCGCAATCAGGCGAAGTGTAAAGCGGTTCGCCACCCGGATTGCGCGACCAAAATCAAGCCGCTTTCTTCGCCTCCACCGCGCTCACGAAATCGCCGATGTGCTTCAAGTAAACCGGCACCAGCGCGTCGGTGAAATCATGCGCCATGCCGGGCACGATGACGAGTTGCGCGCCGGGAATGCTCGCCGCCGTATCCTTGCCGCCTTCCACCGGAATCAGCGGATCGTCCGCGCCGTGGATGACCAGCGCCGGCACGCGCACCCTTCCCAGCAATTCATGGCGGGGCTGGGCCGCAATGATCGCCGTCATCTGGCGGGCGAATCCGGCCGGGTCATAGGGCACGCGATCGACCGCGGCTTCGACGCGGGCGCGCAATTCGGTTTCCGTTGCGGCATAGCCGGGGCTTCCGATCACGCGCCAGGAATTCATGCCTTGCGCGATGCGATCCTCGCGCGCCTCGCTGGCCGGGGGCGTCATCAGCGCGGCCATGGCTTCGGGCTTGGCGGGCGGCAGGTCGCGCTTGGCCGTGGTGGACATGATCGAGACGAGGCTGCGCGTGCGTTCGGGGTGATGAATTGCCGTTAGCTGCGCAATCATCCCGCCCATCGAGGCGCCGGCGACATGCGCATCCGCAATGCCAAGCGCATCGAGCAGGCCGACCGAATCCCGCGCCATATCCTCCAGCGTATAGGCCGGGTTCACGGGCTGGCCGCTCATGGCCTTTCCCATCGCCTCGCCGATATTGGGCATGCCGAAATGGGAAAGATGTGTCGTTTTTCCCACATCGCGATTGTCGAAGCGGATGACGCGGAAGCCGCGCGCCGCCAGCCCCTCGCAAAGTGCTGCGGGCCACATGGTCATTTGCGCGGCAAAGCCCATGATTAAAAGGATTGCGGGGTCTTGGCCCCGTCCGAAGCTCTCATATTCGATGTCGAGGCCATTGGCCTTGATCTGCGGCATGGCGGCGTTTCCCTGATTTTTGATGGCGTTCGGGACCAGCTTGGCAGCGCATTCCGGGCATTGACAAGAGCGCCCTCTGCCCGCACCTACCGAACATGCGCCGGATACCGGAAAAGCTCGCCAATCAGACCTTCGACCTGCTCGTGATCGGCGGGGGCGTGACGGGCGCCTGCGTGGCCCGCGACGCCGCGCTGCGCGGGCTTAAAGTGGCGATCATCGAGAAGGACGATTTCGCGCACGCAACAAGCGCGCACAATTCCAAGCTGATCCATGGCGGGCTTCGCTATCTGAAGAATTTCGAGCTTGGGCTGGTGCGCGAGTCGCTGAAGGAGCGGCGCATCTGGCAGCGCATCGCGCCGCATCTGGTGCAGCCCTTGCCCTTCATGCTGCCGGTTTACAATGGCGGTTTCCGCGCGCGCGCCACGCTGAGCGCGGGGCTGACGCTTTACGACACGCTCTCTTTCGACCGCACATGGCTGGACGATCCGGGTCAGCGGCTGGGCGGGCATCGCTGGCTTTCGTCGAAAAAGGCGCTCGAGCGCGAGCCCTTGGTCGACGGGCCGGGGCTCGAAGGCGCGTTCCTTTATTATGACGCGCAGATGTATGCGCCCGAGCGGCTGGCGCTCGAATGCGTGGTGGATGCGGTGGAGCATGGCGCGGAAGCGGCCAATCACCTCGTCGCCGAAAGTTTGCTGATCCGCGACGGGCGTGTGGAAGGGGCGAGCGTGCAGGAGACATTCTCCGGCGCGCGCTTCGATGTTCGTGCGAAGCTGACACTGCTCGCCGCGGGCCCGTGGGCCGATCTTTTCATCGAGCGGGCGCTGGGCAAGCCATCCGTACACAGATTGTTGCGCTCCAAGGGCATTCATCTGATCGTGCCGCCGCTGACGCACGAAACCGCGCTGACGGTGGCCGCCGAGAACAGCCATTTCTTCGTGCTGCCGTGGCGCGGGCATTCCATCCTCGGCACCACCGACACGAATTTCATGGGCCTGCCGGATTCGGTGGGCGTGAGCGAGAGCGATATTGCGGGCTTCCTCGATTTCATCAACGCGCATCTGCCGAGCGCGCATCTGTCGCGCGAGATGGTGCAGCATTTCTATGCGGGGCTGCGCCCGCTGGTGGATGACGGCGGCAAGGCCGGCGATACATACGCCGCGAGCCGCCGCGCCGAACTGATCGATCACGGCAAGGACGATGGCCTCGACGGATTGTTCTCGGCCATCGGCGGCAAATGGACGACTTCGCGCGATCTCGCCGAGAAAGTCACCAATGCGATCGTGGAAAAGCTCGGCGGAAAATTCGCCGATTGCACAACCGCGACGTCGAAGCTTCCCGGCGCGCCCGAGGGCCCGTTTGCCGATTTCGTGCGCGCGCAATCCGACGAGAACGAAAGCATCCGCAATATCGAGCATCTCTGCCGGCTCTATGGCGCGCGTCTGCCGAAGGTTCTGGAATGCGCAGGCAACAAGCCCGGCATGCGCGCGCAGCTTGCGCCATCCGGCGACATCGGCGCGCAAATCCTGTTCGCCATTGAAGATGAAATGGCGATGACGCTGGAAGATGTGGTGATGCGGCGCACCGGCGTCGGCCAGCTCGGCGATCCGGGCGAAGCGGCGCTCGATGAAAGTGTGTGGCTGATGGCGAGCGAGCTTGAATGGAACGCCGCGCGGCGGCAATCCGAACTCGATGCGCTTGCCGCCAATTTCCGCCTGCAGGGCGCGCGCGCATGACGGCTTTTGTCGTCGTCAACCCGCATTCGGCGGGCGGGCGCACGGCGCGCGACTGGCGCGAGATCGAACGGGCGTTGTCCGCCGTTTATCCGCACATGTCGGTGGCGTTCACGGCCGCGCGCGGCGACACGACCGCGCTGGTGCGCAACGCCCTTGTGGAAGGCCATCAGGAAGTTGTGGCGGTGGGCGGCGACGGCACCATCAACGAAGCCATCAACGGCTTCTTCGACGAGAACGGCGCGCTTGCGCCCGACGCGGTGTTCGCCTTCGTCACCAGCGGCACGGGCGGGGATTTCCGCAAGAGCTTCGGCATTGCGGGCGGTTTTCCCGCGGCGATTGCGCGATTGAAGGACGCCAAGCCCCGCGCCATCGATGTGGGCAAAGTTTCGTGCCTTTCCAATTCCGGCGAGCCGGTAATCCGATACTTCGTCAACATCGCTTCGTTCGGGCTTTCGGGCGCGGTGGTGGATTCGGTGAACCGCGCGCGTATCGCCAAATTGTTCGGCGGGCAATTCGCCTTCGCCTTCCACAGCGCCATCGACATGCTGACCTATCGCGACCGCGCGGTGCGGCTGCGCGTCGACAATGCCTATGACGAGATCGATACGATTTCGACGGTGGCCGTGGCGAACGGGCAATATTTCGGCGGCGGCATGCGGGTTGCGCCCCATGCCATACCGGACGACGCGCTGTTCGACGTCGTCATCATGGGCGGCGTGCCGAAAAGCAAGGCCATCGCTGACATGAAATTAATATATACCGGCGAACATCTGGGCCGGCCGGGCGTGCGCAGCCTTCGCGGCGCGAAAGTGACGGCCGCGCCCGTAGCCGAAACGAAGGGCCGCGCCGTGCTGATCGAAGTGGATGGCGAGAATGCCGGAAAGCTGCCCGCGACGTTCGAGATTTTGCCGCGCGCGCTGAACATTCGTTGCTGAGGAGGCCATGAGCATCGACCGCAGCAAGATTCAATGGAACGGTTGGGGCTGGGCCGCGCACAAGGATTCCATTCCCGACGCGGCATGGCCGTGGATCGCGGCCGAACTCGGAATGCCGAGTTTGCTGGCAACGCCTGCCCGCCCGCTCGAAGAGATCGCCCTGCCGGCTACGCGGCTGGATGACGAGGGCCGCGCGAAATTTGCCGGGATCGTGGGCGCGGATCGCGTGCACGGCGACAAATACGAACGCGCGTTCCATGCGCGCGGGCGTTCCTATCACGATCTGCTTTATCTGCGCGCGGGAAATATTCCGTCTGCGCCCGATGCGGTGATCTATCCGCGCGGCACCGACGAAGTTCTCGCATTGCTTTCTTACGCCAGCGAAAGCGGCATCGCGGTCGTTCCTTTCGGCGGCGGAACGAGCGTGGTGGGCGGCGTGAGCGCGAATGCGGGCGCGTTCAAGGTTGTCATCTCGCTCGATCTTTCTGGTATGGATCGGCTCATCGATGTCGATCATGTTTCGGGAATGGCGAGTGCCGAAGCGGGAATTTATGGACCTGCGCTGGAGAAAGCGCTGCAAATGAAGGGCGTGACGCTCGGCCATTATCCGCAAAGCTTCGAATTCTCCACGCTCGGCGGATGGATCGCCCATCGCGGCGCGGGCCAGCAATCGGGACGTTATGGCAAGGCGGAGGACTGGCTCGCGTCCGCGAAGATCGCCACACCGCGCGGGCTTCTCTCCACGCAAGATTTTCCGAAAAGCGCGGCAGGCCCGCGCCTCACCGATTTCTTCGTAGGGAGCGAAGGCGCGTTCGGCATTGTGACCGAAGCGCAATTCCGCGTGCATGCGGTTCCGAAGGTGCAGGATTTTCGCGGCTTTCTGTTCCGCGATTTCGCGACGGGAGCGGCTGCGATCCGCGAAGCAGTGCAGAACGATGTGCCCGTTTCGATGTTGCGCTTATCCGATCCCGACGAGACGTATTTTTATCGCGCGTTCTCGAAAGTGGGAAAACGCCCGGGCCTGAAAGATAAAATCGAAAAGGCCGTGCTCGACTGGCGCGGGTTCGGCGAAAAACCTTGCGCGCTAATTGCCGTCTTCGAAGGCGATAACGACGATGTGAGCCATGCGCGCAAACATTTTGCGAAGATTGCCAAAAATCTGGGCGCGATGTCCATCGGCAGCGGCCCGGGAAAGCGCTGGCGCGAGGGGCGCTTTCACGGACCTTACTTGCGCGATCCCTTGATGGAGCGCGGCGTGGGCGTCGATACGCTGGAAACCGCGACGAGCTGGTCGAAGATCGATGCCTTATATAATGCCGTGCGCGCGGCGCTGGAGAATTCCATTCGCGAGACCGCGCCGCGGCCCGGCGCGCGCGGCATCGTGATGTGCCATATCAGCCATTCCTATGCCACCGGCGCGAGCCTTTATTTCACTTACATCTTCCCGCGCGCGCTCGATGGCGAAGTGGCGCAATGGCAGACGATCAAGAAAGCCGCGAGCGATGCGATTGCGGCGAATGGCGGAACGCTTTCCCATCATCATGGCGTGGGCGAGGATCATTTGCCCTGGATGGCGGCGGAGAAAGGCGCATTGGGGATTGACGTATTGCGTGCAGTGAAAAACGCGCTCGATCCGAAAGGCATTTTGAATCCGGGGAAATTGATTCCGTAACCAATTTTGTCACGGCCCGCCCAGTTGGGTTCTGAACCATCTGTGAAGCGAAAACTGGGTGGCCCGCATTCGCGGGCCATGACAATCAGGAATTGAATGCCGCCTTCATCGCCGCAGCCGCTGCGACGAGGGCCTCATGCGCCTGCGGCAGCATGCCTTCGAAATAGATGAAGGTGTGCACCATGTCCGGATAATCCGCGACCGTGACGGCGACGCCCGCCGCACGCAGCTTTTCGGCATATTGCGTGCCTTCGTCATGCAGCGGATCGTAGCCGCCGAGCATCATATAAGCAGGCGGAAGACCCGTGAAATCTTTCGCAAGCAATGGCGAAATGCGCGGATCGGATTTGCCGGCGTCCGCGGGCAGATAACAATCGTAAAACCATTCGAGCGTGGCGCGCTCCAGAAAGTAACCTTCCGCAAATTCGCGCAAGGAAACTGTTTCGCCGCCGACCTGCAGCACCGGGAACATCAGCAACTGGAAATCGAGCTTGGGCTTTTTCTTCTCGCTTGCGGCCTGCGCGAGTATCGCAGCCAGCGCCCCGCCCGCGGATTCGCCGCCGACGGCCAGCCGGTTCGCATCCACGCCGAGCTTGGACGCATTGGCCTCGACCCAGGCGAGCGCGGCAAGTGCGTCCTCCACCGCAGCGGGGAATTTGTGCTCTGGCGCCAGGCGATAATCGACCGCGATCACGCGCGCGCCCGCTTCGTTGGCCAGAATGCGGCAAAGCCCGTCATGCGTATCGAGATCGCCCAGCACGAATCCGCCGCCGTGAAAGAAGATCAGCGTGGGCAGCGCATCGCTGCCCGCCGCCACCGGCGTGTAGTTGCGCAAGCGCAAATCGCCGCCCGGGCCGGGCATGACGAGATTCTCGATCTTGCCGATGGCGACTTCCTTCGGACCCACGAGCTGCATCATCGCGGCGAACATCGCGCGCGCGCCTTCGACCGGCACCTCCCACAATTTGGGCGAGGGCTGCGCCGACATCTGGTCGAGAAATGTTTTCAGCAACGGATCGAGCGGCATGCGCAGTGTCCTTCGCGTGCAAGCCGCGATTTTGCGCGAGGCGGGGGTACTCACGCAAGCCTATTGCGGCGGCGCGATCCGGACGCTGTCCACCACGGCTTGTGCCGCGCCGAGCATGAGCGCGTTGATCTTTTGATCGCTGATGATCGTGAAGAGGCCCACCGTGTGCGGGTCCAGATGAACCACGACCATTTTCATGTTCAGGATCTGGTTGTTATCGCCCGCCATCAGCGAATAATAGACATAGCCCTCATGGCCGGAGATCGACACGGCGTTGCCGCGGCCGGGCGGAGTTGCATGATTGGCCTTCATCGCCTCGATTGCCGCGTCGTCGAGCGTTCCATCGAACGGCACGATGGAGAACAGCACTTCCAGATTGCGGTCGATGGAGGAGATGTGGAGATTGCCGTCGTCGCGCAATTCGACATGCCAGGAATCGAGAACGTCCGCGGCGATCGCCGGATCGCCGGTTTCGGGAAAACGGATTTGCTTCGCAAGCGCAGGCGATGCGCCGAGCGCCAGCGCAATCGCCGCAATCAGAATTCGTTTCATGGATGGCCCTCCCACGGACCATCCTAGCAATGCGGCTTACGCGATCTCGATCACATCATCGGGAGGCGAGCCCGCATAAAGCAATTGCACGAGTTTGTGACGGCGCTCCATCGTGGCGCGCTGGTTGATGTAGCCCTTGTCGGTGATTTCGTGGCCGTCGACGGAGGGTGGCTCCAGCATCAGCATCACACGCTTGATGCGGCCCGACGAGCCGCCGCAATTCCTGTTGTGCTCGGCGAAACGGGCGCGGACGAATTCCTTCACCTTCGGCGAATGGATCACTTCTTCGGGAGACGAGCGCGATGTGTCGGCGCAAATCTCGCGCGCGGCAATCATGTTGGGCCAGGCGAGCAGCGCGACATAAGGCTTGTCCTGCCCGCAGACCACGCAATCCTGAATGAGCGGGGATGCCGCGCCCACGGCCTGTGCGCGCAACGTGCCGACCGATACCCAGGTGCCGGAATCCAGTTTGAAATCCTCCGTCACGCGGCCATCGAAGACGAGGCCCTTTTCCGGCGCGGCCTCGTCCACGAATTTCGCGGCATCGCCGAGGCAGTAATAATCTTCCTCGTCGAACGCGGCTTTGGTGAGATCGGGGCGGTTGAGATAGCCGGGCGTGACGGTCGGCCCTTTCACGCGCACTTCGAGCTTGGCGCCATTGGGCACGAGCTTCAGCGTGATGCCGGGCAGCGGCAAGCCGATCAGGCCGACGCGTTCGGTGATCCAGTGCACCACCGTGATGCCTTGCGTTTCGGTTGCGCCATACATGGTGGTGAAGGGAATGCGGAACCCCGTCGCCGCGATGGAAAGTTTCTGGATGCGTTCATAGATGTCCTGGCTGAGCGTCGCGCCGCCATAACCGACGAAACGCATCTTCTTGAAAAAATTATCGCGCAGGACGGTATCGCGCTCCATCGCATCCGCCAGCCAGCCGAACGCAATCGGCGCGCTGCCGAACACCAGCGGCGAAATCTCGCGCAAATTGCGGATCGTCTCGTCGAACATGCCGGGCAGCGGCTTGCCGGCATCCAAATGCACCGTGCCGCCGGCATTGAGATTGTTGTTGAAGCCGATATTGCCTGCGGAAATATGGTTCCACGGCATCCATTCGAGGCTTTGGGGAATTTCATCGAGCTCCTTGTCGGTGCGCAACGCCTCCGACGCCGCCACCAGCGCGCACATCATGCCGTGCGTCTGGATCACGCCCTTGGGCATGCCGGTGGAACCGGAGGTGAACAGATATTTCGCGACCGTTCCGTGATTGATCTTCTCCATCGACGCGGCGACCGCAGGCCCGGCATTGGTTTTCAGAAGATCGCCGTAGGCGGTGGTCGCGCGGTCGGAGATCGGGATCGCGGTGACGATTTCGATTCCATCCTTTGCAATCGCCGAAATCGCGCGCGCATAAAACGGCCCCTGCTCCGCATAAATCATTTTCGGCTTGGTGAGTTCTGCGACATGGCGCAGCTTTCCGTGATCGCCGCTCATCAGCGAATAGGCCACCGACACCGGCGCCACCGGCACGCGCGCCTTCATCGCGCCCAGCATCATCACGGCATGGCGGATGGAATTGCCAGAAATCACCAGCAGCGGCGCATCCGGCCCGAGCCCGCGATCCAGCAGCGCCTGCGCCACCGCATTGGCCTGCGCGTTCGCCTCGCCATAGGTGATGTAGCGCCAATCACCCAATTTTCCGTCGGGTTGCGGCGTGCGCTCGCCGATGAAATTACGCTCGGGATGCTCTGCGGCCTTGGCTTCGAGCAGATGCACGACCGAACGCGCCATCTCGCCCAACGGATAGCGCGAGCTGATATAGACCGTCCCGTCCGGCTTCTTCCGCACGTCGATGGACGGGGGCTTCTGGGGGAGCGGCTTGAAGGGCGGCAATTCGCTGGCCTTTTCATTGGCCTTTTGCTGGATATTCATGGCTTTCCTTCCTGGCCGGGGAGAACTACACTCCCCGGACGTATTTCGTTTTATAGTCCCGTCCGGGAACGGTAGTTTCTCCCAGAGGTTTCATGCGCGGCAAAAGCGTCCTTCTCATCATCGGCGGCGGCATCGCAGCCTACAAGTCCCTTGAGCTGGTTCGCCGCTTGCGCGAACGGGGGATGGCGGTTCGCGCGATCCTCACCCATGCGGGCGCGGAATTCGTCACGCCCTTGTCGGTGTCGGCGCTAACGGGCGAGAAGGTTTTCCAGGATCTGTTTTCGCTGACCGATGAAGCGGAGATGGGACACATACAACTTTCGCGCAGCGCCGATCTGGTTGTGGTGGCGCCCGCCACCGCCGATCTGATGGCGAAACTCGCGAACGGCCACGCCAACGATCTGGCGTCGACCGCATTGCTTGCGACCGACAAGCCGGTGCTGATGGCGCCCGCGATGAATGTGCGCATGTGGAATCATCCGGCGACGCAACGCAATTTGAAGATGCTGAAAAAAGACGGCGTGATGTTCATCGGTCCCGACGACGGCGAAATGGCTTGCGGCGAATTCGGACCCGGCCGCATGGCCGAGCCGCTAGCGATTCTGGCCGCGATTGAAAATGCGCTGGCCGCGCCCGGTCCGCTCACCGGCATGAAGGCGCTGGTGACGGCAGGGCCGACGCATGAGCCGATGGATCCCGTGCGCTTCATCGCCAATCGCTCGTCGGGCAAACAGGGCTATGCGATAGCCGATGCGCTGGCGGCTGCGGGCGCGGATACGACGCTCGTGTCCGGTCCGGTGGAGATTGCAGCGCCATCGAATGTGCGCTTGCTGAAAGTCGAAACCGCGCGCGAAATGCTGGCGGCGTGCGAATCCGTTTTGCCCGTCGATGTGGGCGTGTTCGCGGCGGCGGTGGCGGACTGGCGGCCCGAACTCGCCGCCAACAGCAAGATCAAGAAAGCGGATGACGGCGCCTCGCCCGGCGTGAAGCTCATCGCCAATCCCGACATTCTGGCGACGATTGCGAAGGGATCGAAGCGGCCTTTGCTCGTCATCGGCTTTGCGGCGGAAACCGAGGACGTGATCGCGCACGCCAAAGCCAAGCGCGCGAAGAAGGGCTGCGACTGGATCGTTGCCAACGATGTGAGCCCCGCCACCGGCATCATGGGCGGCGACAAGAACACCGTCCATCTCATCACCGCGAACGCGACCGAAAGCTGGCCCGAAATGGACAAGGCCGATGTGGGCCGCCGCCTCGCCCAGCGCATCGCCGAAGCGTTGAAGGGCAAGGCTGCATGAAAGTGGAAATCATGCGCCTGCCGCACGCCAAAGACCTTCCCCTGCCCGCCTACGCGACATCCGGCTCAGCCGGATTGGATTTGCTTGCCGCCAATGACTCCGAAATCGAACTCGCGCCCGGCGCGCGCGCCGCCGTGCCGTGCGGCATCGCGATTGCGCTGCCGGAAGGAACTGAGGCGCAGGTGCGCCCGCGCTCCGGCCTTGCGCTCAATCACGGCATCACGCTGCTCAATGCGCCGGGCACCATCGATTGCGATTATCGCGGCGAAGTGAAAGCGATCCTCATCAATCACGGCGATGCGCCGTTCCGCATTTCGCGCGGCATGAAGATCGCCCAGCTCGTGATTGCGCGCCACGAACACGCCGAGTTTTCCGAAACTGCCGAGCTTCCCGCCAGTGCGCGGGGGCAAGGCGGTTTCGGCTCCACCGGATTATCCCGAAGCTAGATAGCAAGTGACCGATGCTGAAACTTTCCAGAAAGACTCTTCTCGCGCTCGAAGCCGTTATTGACATCGCGTTCAATGCGCGGCCCGAGCCCGTGCAGGCCAAGGAAATCACCGCGCGCCAGGGCGTGCCGCAGCGTTATCTCGAACAGGTGATGCAGCAATTGGTGCGCGCCGGCATCCTGAAAGGCGTGCGGGGCCCACGCGGCGGGTATCGCCTCGCGAAAGAGCGGCGGCGGATTTCCGTCGGCGATATTGTGCGCGTGGCCGAAAGCATCGAAGATCAGGAGAATGAAGATGCCGCGCCCCGCTCCGATCTCGGCGCGCGGATCGTGACGCCGCTGATCCAGTCGCTGCAGGAGGAAGTGATGCAAAGGCTGGACGCGATCACGATCGAGGATCTGTGCCAGCGCGCGCGCAGCGCAGGCGTCGATACGAGCGGGCGCGTGAGTGCGGATTTCACGATCTAACGGGAGAGAACGATGAGCAAGCCGGGACGCGGACGCGTTTACAACTCCATCACCGAAACCATCGGCGATACGCCGCTGGTGCGGCTGAACCGCATGACGAAGGAAGCGGGCGTGAAAGCCGACGTGCTTCTGAAGCTCGAATTCTTCAATCCGCTGTCGAGCGTGAAGGATCGCATCGGCGTCGCCATGATCGAGGCGATGGAGAAGCAGGGCATCATTTCGCCCGGCAAATCGACGCTGGTCGAGCCGACCAGCGGCAACACCGGCATTGCGCTCGCCTTCGTCGCCGCGGCGAAGGGTTATAGACTGATCCTCGTGATGCCGGAATCCATGTCCATCGAGCGGCGCAAGATGCTGGGGCTGCTCGGCGCCGAGCTTGTGCTGACCGAAGCGGCCAAGGGCATGAAAGGCGCAATCGCCAAGGCGCAGGAGATTATCGCGGCCACGCCCGGCGCTGTGATGCCGCAGCAATTCGAAAATTCCGCGAACCCCGATATTCACCGCCGCACCACGGCCGAGGAAATCTGGAACGATACGGACGGCAAAGTGGACGCGGTGATTTCCGGCGTCGGCACCGGCGGCACGATCACGGGCGTGGGCCAAGTTCTGAAACAGCGCAAACCCAGCGTGCGCATGATCGCGCTGGAGCCGGAAGATTCGCCGGTGCTTTCCGGCGGCCAGCCCGGCCCGCACAAGATTCAGGGCATCGGCGCGGGCTTCGTGCCCGCCATTCTGGATCGCAAGGTGATCGATGAGGTGATTACCATCTCCAACGAAACCGCGTTCGAAACGGCGCGCAAAGTGGCGCGCATGGAAGGCATTCCGGTCGGCATTTCGTCGGGCGCCGCGATTGCGGCGGCGCTGGAAGTGGGCGCGCGCCCCGACATGGCGGGAAAAACCATCGTCGCGATCATTCCCTCCTTCGCCGAGCGCTATCTTTCCACCGCGCTGTTCGAGGGCATCGGCTGATGCGCAAATGGGCGCGCGTTTTTGCGCCTTTCCTTCTTCTGTTGCTGACGGCGGCCGCAGCGCCCGAGCATCCGGATGCACGGATTTTGCTCGTGAAAGGGCGCATCGAGGCGGCGGAATATATCGGCAGCCTCATGCCGGAAGCGCCGCCGTCCAACGAGCCGTTCATCGACGGCGGCGATTACCGGGTCAGGCTTGTGGTCGACGACGTGCTGATCGGGCATGCGCACGAGCCCGATCTGTACCTCACGCTCACGATCACCGATGCGCCGCCGGGCGACGCGCATCCGGAAATCTTCCTGCTCGCGAATAAGGATTCCGGCGGGCAGTTCGAACCCATCGCATGGGATTATGCTTCGGACGGCGTGTGCATCGATGCCGATACGGCCGAGACCTATGGCATCGCAGGCGCGCTGCCGGAGATCGAGAAGAAGTATCCCTGCAAATCAATGTTCTAGTTTTGCCAGAATATCCGGCCTATCCGTGCAGATCGCATCGATGCCGTTTGCGATCAACTCGCGCATTTCCGAAGGATCGTCCACGGTCCACGCGCCCACCTTAAGTCCCAGCGCATGCGCTTCCGCGATGCTTTGCGCATTTGCGTCGCGATGCATGGGAAACCAGCCCGCGCCGCTCGCGGCGTGAATGGCCTTGACGATCGAGCCGCCGTAATTCACCGCGTCGTATCCGCCCGCCCAGGGCGAGGCGCCATTCTCCGCCCAATGGCGCAGCGCTTCGAGTTGCGCCTGCGCGGGCGGATGATCTTCCGGCGGCGGCGGCGCATCGGCGAACCAGCTTTGCGCCAGCGTCGTGAACCAGCATTCGATTTGCGGCGCGAGTTTCCTGGCGTGCAGGAGGCCCGGCCAGTCGAAGCCGACAAGCACCGCGCGATCCATGAATTTCTGCCCCTTCAAAACCGCGATGGTTGCCTCGGCCAACGCCTCGGGCGAAGCGGAAATCGCGCGATCCGCAAACGAGGTCTTGAGTTCGATGAAAAGCCGGAACGGCTTCTTCGCGGTTTTCGCAATCGCGATCACGTCGCGCAAGAGCGGAACGTGCTCGCCCACGACAGCCACGAGATCGCGATGCGCGCGCGCGTAATCGCTCGAAGGATCGGGCCGGCCGATATCGAATTTCTGCAATTCGGAGAACATCAGATCCTTGATGCGCTCGGCCGGCTTCTTCAGCCATTTGCCGTTCAGGCGGCAGAAATCGGGATTGAGCCGGTAATCGTGGAACACGATCACCTGGCCGTCGCGGGAGAGTTGCACGTCGAGTTCCGCGCCGTCTGCGCCCAGCGCCACGGCATTGCGAAACGCGGCGAGCGTGTTCTCGGGGCGCAAGCCCGCCCCGCCGCGATGGGCGATGTTCAACATGGAAGAGTGTTAGCACGCCCGCGGCGAACTTCGCACTATCAGTCTTCGTAATAAAAGAAACCGGCGATCACCCATTGCTGCCTGCGATCGGGCGACAATGCGGGAACATAGACAAGCTCGAATCCCAGCGGCCTGCGGTCGCCCTGCTGCATCACGATTTGATGGTCGACGGGCTTGCCGCCGTCGAGCGCCTCGATCAGCCATTGGCGGCGGCGCTGAAACGTGGCGGGCGCGTAAAGCCCGGTCATGCGCGCGCCCTTGATGTCGCCGCCGAAGCGGCGCAGGAGCGCGGTTCCCGCGATGCGCACGCGGAAATCGGCGCGATCCTCCAGCGGCTCGAACACGGCGATGTTGCGCAGGATTGGTGAAAGCGCGCGCGAGGGAATATCGCGGCCGACGGTGAAGCCGTCGTCAGGCGCGCGCCAGGCGTCGAGCAGGATTTGCGCGCCGTAAAGCTCAGGGGCGGCGAGCCTTGTTGCTGTTTCCTTGAGATCGGGCGCGCGGGGATCGACACGTCCCCAAACCTGGCCGAGAGCCTGCATCGAATGAACCCACCATAACTGGAAACGCCCCGTCCTTCTGCCGGCCGATCAAATGATTGCGCCGCGCACATTGCGGCGCGCTTAACCGGCACCGTAAAATTCGCTTCAAACTTGGCTAAAATTTTAGCGGATTTCCGCGAAGCTATTGGCGCGGCCGGTTTTTTCCGATGAAGCCGAACAGGTGGCCCGCAACGTTACGCATTTGTATCTCTTCCGAGCCTTCGGTGATGCGATAGCGCCGGTGATGGCGGTAGATGTGCTCGAAGGGCTTGTGGCGCGAATAGCCCATGCCGCCATGGACCTGCATCGCCTGATCGGCGGCATCGCAGACAAGCCGGTTCGCACGGTAATTGCACATCGAGACCTTGTCGGAGAGATAAAGCTGGATTTCGGGGCCGGTCATGCGGTCCATTTCCCAGGCCGTGCGGTAAATCAGCCAGCGCACCATTTCGCATTCGGTTTGCAGTTCGACGAGCGGCCACTGGATCGCCTGATTGCGCGACAGCGGCTTGCCGAAGGGTTTGCGCGCATTGGCATAATCGACGCTTTCGTTGATGCAATATTGGGCGGCGCCCACGCCGCTCGCCGCCTGACGAATTCTGTTTTCATGAACGAAGTGCCGCGCCAGCACGAGGCCGTTATCGACCGGCCCGAACACCGCGCCATCCGGCACCCACACATTCTTGAATGAAACGCGCGCGTGATCGGTGGGCATATTGAAGGTCCACATATATTCCTCGATCGTCACGCCCTCCGCATCCATCGGCACGATGAAACAGGTGAGCCCGCGCGCGTCTCCGTCCGCGCCGCTGGTGCGCGCGAAGACCATGTCGTGGGTCGCCACATGCACGCCGGTGTTCCACATCTTCTCGCCGGTGATGCGCCAGCCATTGCCGTCTTTCACGGCTTTGGTTTCCATCCAGGTCGCATCCGAGCCGTGCTTGGGTTCGGTAAGGCCGAAGGCGATGCGCGCTTTTCCTTCCAACATGGGAGCAAGATAGGTTTTCTTCTGCTCCGGCGTTGCGAAATCGCGGAACATCAACACTTGCGGGAAATTGCCGACGACCGAGCTTTCGTTTTGCAGATCGTTGTGCAGGCCCACCCCCTTCGCCGCCAGATGTTCGCGGATGATGGCCATGGCAAGATTGCCGATGTTCTTGCCGCCGAATTCTTCCGGCAGCGCCAGGCGCAAGAAACCGGCCTTGTCGGCGCGGCGGCGCATTTCGCCGAGCAGCGCTTCCCATTCCTTGCGCGGCAGCCCGCCATGTTCGAAATCGGTGCGCGCCCATTCGCGGCGATGATCGAAGAATCGCTCGTTGTCGTTTTCGGCCTGCAACGGCTTGATCTCGCGCTCGATGAAATCGTCGATGCGCGTCAGAAGATCGGTGATCTCCTTGGGGATGGCGAAGTCCATGGCATTTCCTCCGATAGCGTTCGACGCAACTTTAGGCGCAGCCGGAGAGGCGCGCCATATCGCAGATGCGTGTGGCTAGACTTATTGCGTCGCGCCGTGCGCGCGCAGGAGGCTCTCGATTGCCGGATAGTCCTGGGTATCCAGTCCCATCAGGGGCGCCATCTGCTCCTGACTCAGCGTCGCGCTCAAGGGCGTGGCGACGGATGCGCCGCGTGCGTTCACGTCCGCGCCGCGATCGACGAGGAGTGTCACGAATTTGAGGCTATGTGCGCCGATGGACATGAGCAGTGGAGAGGCGCCGTCATTGCCGGCGTCGTTGACGCCTGCGCCGGCATCGATGAGAACGGCTGCGATGTCCGTATCGCGCGCGGCCGTTTCATCGGTATCGTCCATCGATGCGCTCATGGCCAGCCAGATCAGCGGCGTATAGCCGTCGCTCGGGCGGCGCGCTTCGACATTGGCGTTGTGCGCGATCAGCACCTGCACCGCGGCCACGCTGCGCGCATAGCCGAGCGCGGTTTCCTGGCAACAGGGATCGCCTCCGGTCCATTCATTCACGTCCGCGCCTGCATCCAGAAGCGCCGTCATGTTGGCGGTATTGTCGTAATAGGCGGCGTTCACCAGCGGCGAGCCCTGCCAGGAATCGCAGATCACGTTGACATTGGCGCCCTGCCGCACAAGCGATGCGATGGTGTCGGGCGTGCCTTTCTCGACGGAATCGCAGAGCGCTTTGTCGAGCGCGCCGTCCGCCCAGGCCGGTCCCGCAAGCAGAAGAAAAAAACCTGCCAAAGCAAGTGCGAATCTGTTCATGGCTTTATGTCTGAAGACCCGCGCCCATCCGACGCCTTTCCGCAGCAAGTAGCAATTGTGGCCTTCCGGTCACGCAGGAACCGAATAGCGGCGATGCGCGCGGCGCGAGTTGACTTCGGCGTCTCGCGCGCGTAGCTAGCGTTCGTGCGCGCGGGCATGGGGCCCATGTGCCGGACCTTGAGCGAGAAGTCCATGGATAGTTCCGTTTTCATGGTGTGTGCGCCGATTCCGCTTGGTAGCGGGATTGCTGCTGCCGCTCGAGAGGAGAACGTGGCCTAAGGTTCGCCTAGCCCGTTTCACAGGTTTCACCCCCTCCCGAGCCCGACCGCTCCGGAGGGGATTTTTGTATCCGCCAGGCGTTTCGGGTTCGGGCACGAAAAGAAAAAGTGTCATGGCCGAATTCGCAGATTTGAACATCGAAGCCGAGACCATCGCCGCCGAAGGCGTGGGCGCATGGACCGGCGAAGCGCGCGCGCTCGCAAAGCTTGCGGGGCCGCTCGTCTTCACCCAGCTCGCGCAGATGGCGATCATGACGACCGACGTCGTGATGCTGGGCCGCCTGAGCAAGACGGCGCTGGCCTCGGCCGCGCTCGGCAACACCATCTTCTTCTTCTGCTGGCTGATCGGATGCGGGCCGGTGGCGGCCGTCTCGCCCATGATCGCGCACATATTGGGCGCGCGCGCGCGGGATCGTGCGGGCGTTCGCGCGGTCACGCGCATGGGCTTCTGGTCGGTGCTGATGCTGAGCGTGCCGCTGATCGCGGTGCTGCTTTTCTCGCGCGATATCCTGCTTCTGCTCGGACAAAAGCCGGAATTGGCGGCGGGCGCGGGGCGATTTACGGCCGTGCTCTGCATCGGCTTTCCGATGACGCTCGGCTATCAGGTGCTGCGCAATTTCGCGACCGCCCTGTCGCGACCCAATTCTGCCCTGTGGGTGATGGTGGCGGCGATCTTCTTCAATGGATTCGCCGACTACGCGCTGATCTTCGGCCATTTCGGCATGCCGCGCCTGGGACTGGTGGGAGCGGGCTGCGCCAGCGCGTCGTCCTTCACCTTCAGCTTTCTGGCGATGACGGCGATCGTTTATCTGACGCCCGGCTTGCGCAAATACCGCATCTTCCGGCGTTTCCACCGGCCGCATTGGGCGACGCTGATGGAGATTTTCCGGCTCGGCATGCCCATCGGCCTCACCATGATCTTCGAAGCGATGCTGTTCAATTCGGCAACCCTCATCATGGGCACATTCGGAACCAATTCCGTGGCAGCCCACCAGATCGCACTCAATGTGCCGTCGATCACCTTCATGGTGCCGCTCGGCATCGGCATGGCGGCGACGGTGCGCGTGGGGCTTGCCGCCGGCGCGCGCGACGGACATGGCGTGCGCCGCGCCTTCAACGCGGCGATGCTGATGGGCGCTGGCTTCATGGCCATCACCAGCGTCATCATCTGGACGTTTCCGCGCCAGATCGCGGGGCTTTATTTCGCCGATGCGGCGGCGAACGCGGACGTGATCGCGCTCGCCGCTCTGTTCCTGCATGTGGCCGCCGCGTTCCAGATTTTCGACGGGCTGCAGGTTGTGGGCGCGCTGTCGTTGCGCGGCATGAAGGACGCGCGCATGCCGATGTGGATCGCGGGCGCGAGCTATTGGCTGGCGGGTTTCCCGATGTGCCTGTGGCTTGCCTTCGGATGGCGCATGCAGGGACTGGGCATCTGGCTCGGCCTTGCGTTTGCGCTTCTCGTCGCATCGGTCGCGATGTGCGGGCGGTTTTATTATCTGGCGCGGAGATTTTAATCGAGCAGCGCGACGCCTGCCCGTTTCGCGGCGGCGCGCAATCCGCTGTCAAAAGAGGCGAGCGGCACGCCATGCCGCAAGGCAAGTTCGAGATAGGCCGCGTCATACGTCGTCAGTCCATAGCGTCTTGCCAGCGCAACGATTTCCGGCAACACCAATTCGTCATCGGCGGGTTCGGTGGCAATTCGATAGCCGCCGAGATCTGCAAGTGCCTGCCGGACGAATTGCGCATCGATCCTTTTGCGGCGCTCGGCCTGAAGAAGCGTGTTCGAAACCTCCAGCCACCAGATAGCCGGTACGACAGCATCATCGGAGCGCAAGCGCTCGATTGTGATATCGACCGGCTTGGCTTCGTCCGGCATGATCAAGGCAAGCGCCACTGACGCATCGACAACAAGCGAAGGCACGTTCAGCGCCGCCCTTCATCGCGATATTGCTTCCATTCGTTCCAATCGAAACCCTTGAGGCCCGCCTTCTTCGCCCGCTTGCGCATACGCTCCAGTATTTTGCGGGGGTCTTCGCGCTTGACTTCCGCCATCGGCACAAGCCGCGCGACAGGCTTGCCGCGCCGCGTGATGACGATCTCCTCGCCATGCTCGGCGCGCTCCAGCAATTCGGAGAAATGGGTCTTGGCTTCGAAGGAGCCGACGGGCTTGTTCATGAGCCAACAAACTAGTTTACTAAACTAGTTTAATCGGTCACCAGGGCCGGGTCAATGCCGCCCTTGCGCTGCCTGCCATGTCCGCCGCTAAACTCTCCCAAAACTATTAAGCAACGGGAGAGCGTCCATGCATATCCACGAGCGGCTGAAGTCGGTCGCCGATATTCCGCGCATTCACGGCAAGGAGCGGCCCGGCTCGGTCGCGCTCGATTACAACGGCAGGCTCACCACCTATGGCGAGCTCGACGAGCGCACCAGCCGCGTGGCGCAAGGGCTGATTGTGCTGGGACAGAAACCCGGCGCGCGCGTGGGCTATCTCGGCAAGAATTCCGACCGCTATTTCGAAGTGCTGTTCGGCGCCTTCAAGGCGCGCGCCGTGATCGTGGGCGTCAATTGGCGGCTCGCGCCGCCCGAAATCGCCTATGTGCTGGGCGATGCGGGCTGCGAGGTGCTGTTCGTGGGCAAGGAATATTACGCGGCGGTCGAAAAAATCCTGCCCGATTGCCCCAGATTAAAGCATGTGATCGCGATCGACGGCGGCCATGCGCAATGGCCCGCGTTCGAAACCTGGCGCGACGCGCATCCCGCCAAGGACCCGATGCTGCCCGTGGCGCCCGGCGACGATGTGATCCAGCTCTACACCTCCGGCACCACCGGCCATCCCAAAGGCGTGCAACTGACAAGCGCGAATTATATCGCAATCATCCGTTCCGCGGACGAAATGGGCCTTGCCAATTATACGCCCGACGACGTGGTGCTGATCGCCATGCCGATCTTTCATGTGGCGGGCGTCAATATCGGCGTGCTGACGCTGGCGCATGGCGCGCACGGCATCGTGCTCGGCGATATCGATCCGCAGGAGATTTTGCGGCTGATCGAGCAGAAGCGGATTTCCTATGCCTTCCTCGTTCCCGCCGTGATCCTGTTCCTCACGCAACAGCCCAATGTGCATGAGATCGATTTTTCGAGCCTGAAAAATATCTCCTATGGCGCATCGCCCATCGCGCAGGATCTGCTGCTCGCGGCGAAGAAGATCATGGGTTGCGATTTCCTGCAGGTGTATGGGCTCACCGAAACCACCGGCGGCGGCACGGTGCTGGCGCCCGCCGATCACGATCCGGCGCTCGGCAAGCTGCGCTCCTGCGGCAAGCCTTCGCCGGGCCATGAGGTGCGGGTGGTCGATGCGGCCGGGCGTTCGCTGCCGCCGCGGGAAGTGGGCGAGATCGTCATCCGCGCGCCGAACGTGATGAAGGGCTACTGGAACCGGCCCGAGGCGACCGAAAAATCCATTGTGGATAAGTGGTTCTACACGGGCGATGCCGGGTATTTCGACGAGGACGGCTATCTCTACATCCACGACCGGGTGAAGGACATGATCGTGTCCGGCGGCGAGAACATCTATCCGGCCGAGGTGGAAAACGCCATTTTCGGCCATCCTTGCGTGGCCGATGTGGCGGTAATCGGCGTTCCGGACCCCAAATGGGGCGAGGCGGTGAAGGCCGTGGTAGTGAAAAAACCCGGCGCCGAGGCCGATGCGGCCGCCATCATCGCCTGGGCGCGGGAGCGCATCGCCGGCTACAAATTGCCCAAATCCGTCGATTTCATAGACGCCCTGCCCCGTAACCCGACGGGCAAGATTCTTCGCAGAGAATTGCGAAAACCCTATTGGGAAGGACGGGACAGGCAGGTAAACTAGATTCGCTTCGAGGAAACCCGCGGGGAAGGCGGGAGGAGCTGACAATGCGGAATTCATGGGCCGGTGCGGCAGGCATCGCGGCCGTTTTGGTGTTGGGGTCTCCGGCTTTCGCCGGCGCGCCTGCACCGGCCGTGGACATCAATCAGTATACGCAAGAGGACTTGCTGGTCGTAGAACCCGGCGACGAGATCGCGATTGCGTGCGCCGCGCTCGATTACACCGCGCCCGCCAATGACGTGCGCGTGGTCCTGACGGTTTCCGCCGAACCCAGCGACGCACCGACGGGCTACAAGAAAGTTCTCGCCACCGACGAGCAATTGCTGACGGGTGCGGTGCGCGTGAAGATTCCCAACGTGCCCGATCTCGAAAACCACACGGTCGATCTCAACGTCTATGTGGTGAATGCGGATGGCTCACAGGCCTGCAGCGGCGGCCAGATGAAAATCGCCGACGGGTTGAAGAAGCTCGAGCCCGTTGTCAAGGACACGAAGTCCTAGTCAGAACAGCGTTCCCGCCGCCAGCAATCCCAACGCCCCCACCGCAATCCAGACCGCGATGCGCATGTTGCGCGTGCGCGCGGCCTGCGCCTCGGCGATGCGGCGCACCGTGTCGGGATGAAGTTTTAGCCCGCCCTCGGCCAGCATGGCCGAAACGGTTTCGGCGTTGCGCAACAGATCGGGCAGATTGCGTGCGAGATGGCCGAGCGCATTCAGCCCTTCGGCGGCATCGCGAAAGCGCGCTTCGGGGCCGATTTGCTCCATCATCCATTTCTCGGCAACGGGGCGCGCGGCTTCCCACATATCGAAATCGGGATCGAGGCTGCGGGCCACGCCCTCCACCACCACCATCGTTTTCTGCAAGAGCACGAGCTGCGGCTGCAGCGGCATGTCGAAGCGGTGCGTGGTGTCGAACAATTGCTGGAGCAATTTCGCCATCGACACATCGCGCACGGGCCGCCCAAAAATCGGCTCGCCGATGGCGCGAAGCGCTTGCGCGAAAAGATCGACGGGATGCTTGTGCGAAACGAAGCCCGCATCGTAATGCACCTGCGCTACGGCGCGATAATCGCGGTTGAGGAATCCCATCAGCGTTTCGGCCAGGAACCGGCGCATCGCGGGATCGAGACGCCCCATGATGCCGAAATCGACGGCGACGAGGCGGCCTTGCGCGTCGACGAACAGATTTCCCTGATGCATGTCGGCGTGGAAGAAGCCGTCGCGCAGGGCTTGCGTCAGGAAACTACGCACCAGCACGAGCGCGATGCGCTTGGGATCGTGGCCGGCCGCTTCGAGCGCCGCCGGATCGCGGATCGGCGTGCCCTCCACCCATTCGGTCGTGAGCACGCATTCGCTCGTGCGTTCCCAATCGACGGCGGGAACGTGGAAATCCTCGTCGGTGCGCGTACGCTCGGCGAGTTCGGACGCCGCAGCTCCTTCCATGCGCAGATCCATTTCCAGCGCAACCGATGCGGCCACCGTATCGATCAGCGCAATCGCGCGCAGGCGGCGGGCTTCCACCGACACGCGCTCGGCCATGCGCGCAGCGAAAGCGAAGGCGGAAATGTCGCGCCCGAATTCCGCGGCGATGCCGGGGCGCAAAACTTTCACCGCCACGCGACGCGGAGGAACATCTGTCGTTTCGGCGTCGTGCACTTGCGCGATTGAGGCCGCGGCGATGGGATCGGAGAAGGACGAAAACATCTTATCGAGCGGCTTGCCGAAGGATTGCTCGATGATTTTTTTGGCTTCGTCCGTGGGGAATGGCGGCAAGCGATCCTGCAAGCTTTCGAGCGCATTCGCGACGTCGTTACCCACAACATCGGGCCGCGTGGCGAGGATTTGTCCGAGCTTGATATAAGCCGGTCCGAGGCTTTCGAGCGCGCGCGCCAGCCGCACGCCCGGTGGCACGGAATTGTCGTCGCTCGCGCGGCTGCCGAAAAAGCGGCGCAACAATTTTGCGGATGGCGGAAGCGCGGCGAGATATTCCGCCGGGATCAGCGCGTCGTGCTTCGCCAGCACGCGGGCGGCGTGCAGCAGGCGGCGAATGTTTGAGACCGATCTGAACATCATATCCGCCATGCCGAATGCATCGCCGCGATTCCGCCCGTCATGTTGCGGATTTTCACGCGGCTCAATCCCGCTTTCTCGATCATCTTCGCAAACTGCGCCTGCGGCGGAAAACGGCGGATGCTTTCCACGAGATAACGATAGGATTCGCCGTCTTTCGCCACCATCTCGCCCAGCTTCGGCAGCACATTGAACGAATAACGCTCATACAGCGCATCGAGGCCGGGCGCATCTACACGGCTGAATTCGAGGCAGAGAAAACGCCCGCCGGGTTTGAGAACACGGTAGGCTTCTTCCAGCGCCTTCTGGATATGCGTCACGTTGCGGATGCCGAACGCGATGGTATAGGCGTCCATGCTCGTGTCGGGAATGGGCAGCGCCTCCGCATCGCCGCACACCCATTCGATATGCTGCTCGCCCATCGCGCGCGCCACGCCTTCGTTCAGCATGTCGGCATTGATATCGCAGACGGTGATCTCGGCCTCGCCGCCGCGCGCGCGCGCAGCCGCCGCGATGCGAAACGCGATGTCGCCCGTGCCGCCCGCCACGTCGAGCACATGCCAGCCGGGCTGCGGATTGAGCCACTCCACCATCGCATCTTTCCAGAGGCGGTGGACGCCGCCCGACATCAGATCGTTCATCAGATCGTAGCGTTCGGCCACCGAGGAAAAGACGCCGCGGACGAGCTTTTCCTTCTCGGCCTCCGGCACGTCGCGGAAGCCGAATGAAGCGGTGGATTTGGGAGCTGTATTCATGGCCGGACAATAGCCCGCCGGACGGGGCTGGGCTACCGTTTCGGCTCGCGACTCTTAACGGTCTTAACCCGTGCCCGAACTACCCGAAGTCGAAACCGTCCGCATGGGGCTTGAGCCTGCGCTCAAGGGCCATCGGTTTATGAAGGTCGAAACGCGGCGCGGCGGTTTGCGCATCCCCTTCCCGCTCCGCTTTGTGGAGCGGCTGGAGGGGCGGAAAGTGAAGCGTCTGTGGCGGCGGGCGAAATATCTGCTGGCCGAACTCGACAGCGGCGAAACGCTGGTGATCCATCTCGGCATGACCGGGCGCATGAGCGTTTACGCCGAAGGCCGCACGCACAAATTCGGACAATATGTCTATAAGACCGCGCCGCCCGATGCGGGCCACGGCAAGCACGATCATGTGGTGATGGAAACGGACGCACCCGCGCGGATCGTGTTCACCGATCATCGCCGCTTCGGATTGATGACGATTGTGGAAACCGCAAAGCTCGGCGAACACAAATTGTTCGAGGGACTGGGGCCGGAGCCGCTATCCGGCGATTTCGATGCGGCGTATCTCAGCGCGGCGCTGAAAGGCAAGAAGACGCCGATCAAATCGGCGCTGCTCGATCAGCGCGTGATCGCGGGCATCGGCAATATCTATGCCTGCGAGGCGCTATACCATGCGCATATTTCGCCCAAGCGATTGGCGGCAAGCGTTTCCGGCGAGCGCGCGGGCGCGCTTGTAACCGCGATCAAGAAAGTGCTGGCGGACGCGATCAAGGCGGGCGGCTCGAGCTTGCGCGACTACGCGCACACCGATGGCGAGCTTGGCGAGTTCCAGCACCGTTTCGCCGTCTATGACCGGGAAGGCGCGCCCTGCCCGCGCTGCAAAACCAAAATCAAGCGCATCGTGCAGGCGGGGCGCTCGACATTCTATTGCCCCGCCTGCCAGAAATAATCAGGCGCTTTTCGCCACGGGGCGCGGAAGCGCTGCGCCGGTTTCGAGCAGCGATTTGAGGCTGGATAAAATCTGCGGCCATCCCCCCGACACTGCTTCGATCAGTTTGGAATGCTCCCTGTCGATCGTGTGCAGGACGGTGAGCTTCACCGACTCATTCACCGGCTCGAGCGTCATCTCGCAGCGCGACCAGCCTTCGTCCTTCAGTTCGGGGCGCATGGCGTGGCGCCATTTGATGACGATGCGCTTGGGTTTCTCGGCTTCGAGGATTTCGCCCATATCGGTCACGCGGCCGTCTTCGAACACCATCTTCCACGAAGAGCCCGGTTTCCATTCGCTTTCGAGCGCGGCGCCGAACCAGTATTGCTTCGTGAATTCGGGCTTGGTCAGCGCGTCCCAGAGCTTTTCCGGCGTCGTTTTGATGTAGGTCACATAGACGAATTTGCCGCTCATTTGTCTTCCCTTTCCAGTTTGCGTTTCAGATCCGACAACGCCGCGAGCCTTCCGCGCTCGAACTTGCCGATCCAGCGTTCGGCGATCTCGTTGATGGGAACGGGATTGATGAAGTGGAGTTTCTCGCGGCCCTGCCATTGCGTGGCCACAAGTCCCGCCTCTTCCAAAATCCCCAGATGCTTCGTCACCGCCTGACGCGACATCGAAATTCCCTCGCACAATTCACCCAATGTCTGAGCGTTTTTGTGATGCAGCCTGTCCAGCAATTGGCGGCGGCTTTTGTCCGCCAGCGCCCGAAAGACCGCATCCATGCTCATGGCGCTAATATGCAACTATTTGGTTGCATGTCAAGAGGCATGGGAAAATTCGGCCATGGGCCAGATTCCGGTCACGCGCGATATCGCCATTTCCGAGGACGAACTCGAGGAGCAATTCGTGCTGGCCTCGGGGCCGGGCGGGCAGAACGTCAACAAGGTGGCGAGCGCGGTGCAGTTGCGCTTTAACGCCGCGCATTCGCTCTCGCTGCCCTTCGCCGTCCGCCAGCGATTGATGGCGCTTGCGGGCAAGAGGCTCACAAAAGAGGGCGTGCTGGTGATCGTGGCGCGGCGCCATCGCGAGCAGGAGCGCAACCGCGCCGAGGCGCGCACGCGCCTGATCGATCTGATCCGCGAGGCGGCGGTTCCGCCCAAGCCGCGCCGCCCCACCAAACCGCCGCGCGCCGCCAAGGAGCGCCGGATTGAAGAAAAGAAAGTGCGCTCGCGATTGAAGCGCACGCGCGCTAAAAGGATCGAGGAATAGGAGCAGCCCATGAGCTACCAGACCATCCTCGTCAAAACCGAAGGTCCCGTCGGTGTCATCACGCTCAACCGGCCGCAGGCGCTGAATGCGCTGAACGCAGAGCTTCTGGGCGAACTCATCGGCGTTCTTGAAGAATGGGATGCAAACGATGCGATCCGCGCGATCGTGCTGACAGGCTCGGAACGCGCCTTCGCCGCCGGCGCGGACATCAAGGAAATGGCGCCACTTTCCTATATGGACGTGTTCAAATCCAATCTCTTCGCCGCCGCCAATGACCGCATCGCGGCGATCAGGAAGCCCATCATTGCCGCGGTTGCGGGCTACGCGCTGGGCGGCGGCTGCGAGCTTGCCATGCTGTGCGATTTCATCATCGCCGCCGACAACGCCAAATTCGGCCAGCCGGAGATCAATCTGGGCGTCATGCCGGGCATCGGCGGCACGCAGCGGCTGACGCGCTTCGTGGGCAAGTCGAAGGCGATGGAGATGTGCCTGACGGGCCGCAACATGGATGCGGCGGAGGCCGAGCGTGCAGGACTTGTCAGCCGCGTGGTGCCGCTCGCCGATCTTCTGCCCGAAGCGATGAAGGCGGCCACGAAGATCGCAAGCCAATCCCTGCCCATCGTGATGATGACGAAAGAGGCCGTGAACCGGGCCTATGAAACCACGCTGGCCGAAGGCATCCGCTTCGAGCGGCGCCTGTTCCACGCCATGTTCGCGACCGGGGACCAGAAGGAAGGCATGGCGGCTTTTGCCGAGAAGCGGAAGCCAAATTTCAAGGACAGCTAGCCTTGCATTGATTTCCCGCCCCTGCCGGGCTACAAGCCCGGCCCTTACAGGAATTCAGGAACCCTCATGCCCAATATCGCCTCGGCCAAGAAACGCGTGCGCACCACCGCCAAGCGGACCGCCGTCAACCACTCGCGCAAGACGCGCATCCGTACCTTTACCCGCCAGGTGGAAGAGGCGCTCGCCAAGGGCGACCGCAAGGCCGCCGAGGCCGCGCTGAAGGCCGCGGAGCCCGAAATCATGCGTGGCGTGGCCAAAGGAGTTATCCACAAGAACTCGGCTTCGCGTAAGGTTTCGCGGCTTACCAAGCGGCTCGCCAAACTCAAGGCGTGATTAACCCACGCGAATTCTTGACAGAATCAAGACAGAGGGTCCGCGTGTAAATAGCGGACCCTTTTTTATTTGTCCGTGGACTGACATTTGCCGATCCGTCACGCTTGACCTCACATTCATTAATCATAAAGCACCTAAGCCACTGATTCGGCGGGATTTACTGTTTTCAGTATAAAGAACATAGGGTTAGCCACGGTCACAGAGGCTTCAAAAAAGGCGCACGGCGTGCAAATTTTAACGTATTCACACTTCGTTCGCTTGCACTGGTCCGCCGCTCCGTCCTATGGTGCGCCCCTCAATGACGGACAAGAACAGAGATGCCAAAGTATAATCAAAATAATCACAAAGTATTGGCGGAAATGTCAATCCTGTCCGGCATACGGGGCAAATCCAGAACCTAACGAATACTTGAGAGTGCCGAAGGCGCGGGGCGTTTCTGCGCGCCCGGCTACCGCTCTGTCTTTGGGGAAAGCATCGTCATGACCGCCATCACGCCCAGGCCCGACTATGCCGGCGACGTCGAAAGCCGCGACGCCTGGGCGATGCTGAAGGCCGACAAGGACGCCCAGCTCGTCGACGTGCGCACCAGGCCGGAATGGAACTTCGTGGGCCTGCCCGATCTGGCCGAGCTCGGCCGGCAGGCTCTGTGCCTCGAATGGCAGCGCTATCCCGACATGGCGATCGACGCGGAATTCGTGGCCAAGGCGGCCGAGCAGTTGAGCCGGGCGGGCGCCGGCAAGAACACGCAGCTTTTTTTCATCTGCCGCTCGGGCGCGCGCTCGGCGGCGGCGGCCAGGGCGATGACGGCGGCGGGCTATGCCCGCGCCTACAACATCGCCGGCGGCTTCGAAGGCGACATGGACGAACGCCACCAGCGCGGACATCGCAATGGCTGGAAGGCATCGGGCCTGCCGTGGCGGCAGAGCTGAACAATGGGAGGAGAGAATGAGCGAGGTGCGTGCACGACGATGAACTGAACGGCTCATCGAAAAGACTGCAAGAAACGGGGCAGCCGGCCAAACGCCGGCCAAGAATGGACAAGGGACGATGGGACAGATCACGAGCAAGGTGTCGGAACTGGATTGGGCCGCGGTTTGGGCGGGCGCGCGCGAGCGTCTGCGCAAGGAATTGGGGGACGCTATATTCGATGCGTGGATCGCACCGCTGGGTTTGGTGAGCGCGGAAAAAGGAGATGTGCGCATCGGCGCGCCCAAGCCGTTCGCCAAGAATTATGTCGCCAATCATTATGCCGCCCGCATCGAGCGGAGCTTGCGCGCCGAAGGCGGCGAGCCCAATTCGCTTACGATCGTGCTTGCGCCGGTGAAGCCCGTGCTGGTGACGGCGCCGGCCCAGCCTGCGCAAACCTATCGGGCGCCGGAGATGGAAACGGCCGAGCCGCGCCGGAGCATCTCCAACCGCATCCTGCATCCTTCGCAGACGTTCGAGAGTTTCGTGCCGGGCGCGGTCAACGAATTCGCCTTTCGCGCGGCGCGCTCGTTTGCCGAGGGCGAGACGGGCGAAATCGGCCTGCTTTATATCCATGGCGGTTTCGGCTTCGGAAAAACGCATCTTCTGAACGCCATCACGCTGGAAGCGCGCAAACGCGGGCGGCGCGCGATGTTCCTCGGGGCGGAAGATTTCATGCGCCAGTTCCTGGGCGCGCTGCATCGCAAGGATACGCTTGCGTTCAAGGACGAATTGCGCGCGGCCGATCTTCTGGTGATCGACGATCTGCAGCACATTTGCCGCAGTTCCGCGACGATTTCCGAATTCCTGCACACGGTGAATGCGTTTGCGGATTTGAGGAGGCGTATTGTCGTGGCCGCGGACCGGCCGCCCGCATCGCTCGAAGCGCTCGGCGCCGATGTGCGTTCGCGGCTCTCGGGCGGGCTCGTGATCGCGCTCGGCAAGCCCGACCGCACGACGCGCCTTGCGATCCTGAAAGCACGCTCGGACGAGAATGCGCGCACCCGGCCGGCCGGCGCGCTTCCGCTCGATGTGCTGGAGCGCATCGCCGATGTGGAGGATGCCAGCCCCCGCGATCTCGTGGGCATCTTCACCAAGCTTGCGACCTATGCCGATCTCACCAAGAAGCCGGTGACGCTGGACGTGGCCGAAGAAACGCTCGGCCAGCGCAATGTGACGGGGCGCAAAACCTCCATCGAGGACATCCAGAAAAAGACCGCCGAGTTCTACAAGCTCGAAATGCGCGACTTCTCCTCGCCGCAGAGAAGCAGGCGCGTGGCGCGGCCCCGCCAGGTGGCGATGTATCTGGCACGCGAATTGACCATGCGTTCGCTCCCCGAAATCGGAAAACGCTTCGGCGGGCGCGACCATACGACGGTGCTGCATGCCTGCCGCCGCGTGGCCGCGCTGTGCGCGGAAGACAAGGCTTTCAAGGAAGAAGTCGAATTCCTGAAAGAAGTGCTTTCGCGGCGGGGGGAGAATTAAGCGAAGGGCCGCCTCCCCCTCCCCATGCGGGAGGGGGAATTGGGTGCTGAAACGGGTCCGAAACACCCCCTAAAAGCTATGCTGCGCCACATACTATTGATATAGTGCGGCGTCTGAGTCTTCGCCTTGCGGAAACTCAAGGAAATCAAGGGGTTTCCGGCCTCGCCGTGGAGCAAAAAGCGGCCTCGCCGGAGGGTGTTGAAAGAAGCTTCCGGGACCACCCATGAAAATCACCGTCGAACGCGGCGCCTTTCTGAAGGCGCTCTCCCATGTGCAAAGTGTCGTCGAGCGCCGCAATACGATCCCCATCCTGTCCAACGTGATGATCGAGGCGGGCAAGGGACAGCTGAAGCTGACGGCCACCGATCTCGATATCGAGATCGTGGAAGCCATTCCCGCCGACGTGTTGAGGAACGGCGCGGCCACCGCGCCCGCCCACATGCTGTATGACATCGTGCGCAAGCTGCCCGAAGGCGCGCAGGTGCAGGCGGAGTTGCTGGCGTCGGAAGGCGGCAGGCTCGCGGTCTCGGCGGGCTCGGTGCGCTTCGAACTGGCATGTCTGCCCAAGGAAGATTTCCCCCAGATGGCGGCGGGCGCGCTGCCCCACAAATTCCGTCTGTCCACGGACGACCTCAAGCGGCTGATCGACAAGACCCGCTTTGCGATCTCCACCGAGGAAACGCGCTTCTACCTGAACGGCATTTACGTCCATGCCGCCAAGGAAGGAAAAACCAAGGCGTTGCGGGCGGTGGCGACCGACGGGCACAGGCTCGCGCGCTACGAACTCGATCTGCCGGACGGCGCGGCCGACATGCCCGGCGTCATCATCCCGCGCAAGACGGTGGCCGAATTGCGCCGCCTGCTCGACGATTCCGAAGGCGCGATCGATGTGTCGCTCTCCGACACGAAGGTGCAGTTCACCTCCGACGGCGTGGAACTTACCTCCAAGCTGATCGACGGCACCTTCCCCGATTACCAGCGCGTCATCCCCGCCGGCAACGACAAGGCGCTGTCGCTGGATTCGAAGGAATTCGCGCAGGCCGTGGACCGCGTCTCGACGATCTCGGCCGATAAAACCCGCGCGGTGAAGCTCAACATCGTGAAAGACAAGCTGACGCTCTCCGTCGTCAACCCGGATTCGGGCACGGCCACGGAAGAACTGGGCGCCATCTATAACGCCACGCCCGTCGAGATCGGATTCAATGCGCGCTATCTGCTCGACATCACGGGCCAGATCGAAGGCAAGGAAGTGCGTTTCCTGCTTTCCGATGCAGGGTCGCCGACGCTCATCGAAGACACCGAGGACACACGGACCCTCTATGTCCTCATGCCCATGAGGGTGTGAGTTTGACCAATCTTCCTTCCTTCGGGGCGCTGCCGGGCGGCGCACCTCAGGATGACGGGATTCAAGATTCCCGTCACACTGAGGTGCGAGCGGAGCGAGCCCCGAAGTGCCGTCTTGCCGTGACGCGGCTGATGCTGACCAATTTCCGTTCCTACACATCGATGGAGATTGGGGCGAACGCGCGGCCCGTGGTGCTGGCGGGGCCGAACGGCGCAGGAAAAACCAATCTGCTCGATGCGATTTCGCTTCTGTCGCCGGGGCGTGGGCTTCGCGGCGCAAAGCTTTCCGAACACACGCGCAGAGGACCCGCCGTGCCGGGCGAGGCGCTGTGGGCGGTGGCGGCAAGCGTGACGCAGGACGGCGAGACGTATGAGATCGGCACCGGCCTTGTGATCGACGCCAATGGCAGCGAGCGCCGCCAGGTGCGCCTCAACGGCGCGCCCGCGGACAGCGCCTCCAATCTCGCCGAGATCGTGCAGATGGCATGGCTGACGCCCGCGATGGATCGCCTCTTCACCGAAGGCGCGAGCGGGCGGCGCAAATTTCTCGACCGTCTCGTGCTCGGCTTCGATGCGGGGCACGCAAAACACGCGGCGCGCTACGATCAGGCGATGCGCGAACGCGCACGGCTGCTGGCCAACGGTCCGCGCGATCCGGCCTGGCTCGACGGGCTGGAACGCGAAATGGCCGAGGCGGGCGTGGCACTGGCGCTGGCGCGCGCCGATGCGGTGGCGCGTTTGAATATCGTGCTGGCCGAACGCGGCGAAGCGGGCGCGTTTCCGGCCGCACACCTCGCGCTCGAAGGCGATGCCGAGGCGCTCATCGCCGAAGAGGGCGAAACGGGATTGCGCACGAGGCTCGCGCGCATGCGCATGCGCGATGCGGAATCCGGGCGCACCACATTCGGCCCGCATCTGTCCGATCTCGCCGTGCGCCATACGGCCAAGCGCGCGCCCGCCCGCGAATGCTCGACTGGCGAGCAGAAGGCGCTTCTGATCTCCATCGTGCTGGCCCATGCGCGCGCGCTTTCGCAATTGCGCAAGGGCCGCGCGCCGATCCTGCTGCTCGATGAAATCGCCGCCCATCTGGATGCGATGCGCCGCGCGGCGCTGTTTGCGGAGATCCTCGAACTCGGCGCGCAGGCCTGGATGACGGGAACCGACATCGCGATTTTTGAAAGCTTGCACGGCCGCGCCGATATCTTCGAAGTCGCGGATTCGCTGGCCCGCAAAAGCGCGGAGGCGGCATAATGTCCACGCCCGCCAACCCGAACACATACGATGCCGACAGCATCAAGGTGCTGAAGGGGCTGGATGCCGTGCGCAAGCGGCCGGGCATGTATATCGGCGACACCGACGACGGCTCGGGCTTGCACCACATGGTCTACGAAGTCGTGGACAACGCGGTGGACGAGACGCTGGCCGGTTATGCCGACCGCATCGACGTGATCCTTAACCCCGACGGCTCCTGCACCGTGCGCGACAACGGGCGCGGCATCCCGACCGGCGTGCATGAGGGCGAAGGCGTTTCCGCCGCCGAAGTCATCATGACCCAATTGCATGCGGGCGGGAAATTCGAGCAGAACGCCTACAAGGTTTCCGGCGGTCTGCATGGCGTGGGCGTGTCGGTGGTCAATGCGCTTTCCGAATGGCTGGACTTGCGCATCTGGCGCGACGGCAAGGAACATCGCATGCGCTTCCACGACGGCGATCCCGATGCGCCGCTGGCGCTTGCCGGCGATGCGCCGATGGTCAACGGCAAGCCCAAGCGCGGCACGGAAGTGACGTTCCTGCCGAGCCCCAAGACCTTCACCATGACCGAGTTCGATTATGCGACGCTGGAGCATCGCCTGCGCGAGCTCGCCTTCCTCAATTCGGGCGTGACGATCATCCTGGCCGACATGCGCGGCGTGGAGAAGAAGGAAGTCTCGCTGCATTACGAAGGCGGGCTCGAGGCCTTCGTGCGCTATCTGGACCGGGCGAAAAATCCGCTGATCCCCTCGCCCGTGATGGTCAAGGCCGAACGCGACAACATCGTCGTGGAGGCGGCGCTGACGTGGAACGATTCCTATCACGAAAGCATGCTCGTCTTTACGAACAACATCCCGCAGCGCGATGGCGGCACGCATCTGGCCGGCTTCCGCGCGGCGCTGACGCGCGTGGTGACGAAATATGCCGATGAGAGCACGCCGCAGAAGAAAGACAAGGTGGCGCTGACAGGCGACGATTGCCGCGAAGGCTTGACCTGCGTGCTGTCGGTGAAAGTGCCCGATCCGAAATTCTCGTCGCAGACGAAAGACAAACTGGTTTCCTCCGAAGTGCGGCCCGTGGTCGAAGGCGTTGTGCTGGAGCAATTGGGCCGCTGGTTCGAGGAACACCCCGCCGAAGCGAAGATGGTGGTGGGCAAGGTGGTCGAAGCCGCCGCCGCGCGCGAAGCCGCACGCAAGGCCCGCGAGTTGACGCGGCGCAAGGGCGCGCTCGACGGCGCATCGCTGCCCGGCAAGCTCGCCGATTGCCAGGAGCGCGATCCGGCCAAATGCGAACTCTTCATCGTCGAGGGCGACAGCGCCGGCGGCAGCGCCAAACAGGCGCGCAACCGCAACAATCAGGCGGTGCTGCCGTTGCGCGGAAAGATTCTCAATGTGGAGCGCGCGCGCTTCGACAAGATGCTGTCGAGCGAAGCGATTGCAACCCTCATCACTGCGCTCGGCACCGGCATCGGGCGCGAGGAATTCACGCCCGACAAATTGCGCTATCACAAGATCATCATCATGACCGACGCCGACGTGGACGGCGCTCATATCCGCACGCTGCTCTTGACGTTTTTCTATCGCCAGATGCCGGAGCTGATCGAGCGCGGGCATTTGTTCATCGCCCAGCCGCCGCTCTACAAGGCCGCACGCGGCAAATCCGAGCGCTATCTGAAAGACGAGCGCGAATTCGAGGAATATCTGATTTCGGAAGGTTCCGCCGGCGCGAGCTTCACGCTGCACACGGGCGAAACCGTGTCGGGCGCGGATTTCGACGCGCTGGTGGAAGAAGCGCGCACGGCCAAGGCCGCGCTCGACGGATTCCCGCGCCATTATCCGCGCTTCCTTCTGGAGCAGGCGGCGATTGCGGGCGCGCTTAATCCGAATGTGCTGAACGATGCCGCAAAAGCGGCGGATGCGGCGGGCTATATCGCGCGCAGGCTCGATCAATTGTCGGACGAAACCGAGCGCGGCTGGCACGGCGAGCCGACGCCCGACGGCGGCCTGAAATTCTGGCGCGACGTGCGCGGCGTGCGCGAGGCGGTCGCCATCGATGGCGCGCTGATCGCAAGTGCGGATGCGCGTAAACTCGATCGCCTGGCGGGCGATCTGCAGAAGGCCTATCTGAAAGCCGGCATTCTGAAGCGCAAGGACGAAACCATCGAAGTGCGCGCGCCCACGCAATTGCTCGATGCCGTGTTCGAATGGGGCCGCAAGGGGCTTTCGCTACAGCGCTACAAGGGCCTGGGCGAAATGAATCCCGAACAGCTGTGGGAAACCACGCTCGACGAAAACGCGCGCACGCTTTTGTCGGTGAAGGTGGAGCACGCCGACGAGGCCGACGACCTCTTCGCCAAGCTGATGGGCGACATCGTGGAGCCGCGCCGCGAATTCATCCAGGACAACGCGCTCTACGCGGCGCTGGATGTTTAGGCACTTGCTTCCACCAGCCAGCAGGCGCCCGGCGCTTTGACGCCGCCGGGCGCGTTGTATTTCACCAGCGCATCCTTCACGCGGGCGCGGATTTTTTCCTTCAGCGCATCGTCATCGATCTCGCTCAGCGCGCGCGCCAGCGGGCCTGCCTTGAGCGACATTTCGACGGCGCCGTCGAGATCGCGTCCCATCACCATGGGCGTGTCGAGTTTTTCGATGCGAACATTCCTGAAGCCCGCCTGCTCGAGAATGTTTTTCACGCGCGCGGCATCGGCAAAGGCGAACGGGCCAGGTGCCGTGGGATCGGGTGGGGCTTGCGGCGGCAGCAGATCGCGCGCCGCCATGAACGGCACGGCGGACCATTCATTCTCCGGCAGCGTTCGCCAGCACACGAAAGCGAGCCGGCCGCCCGGCTTCAGGTTTTTGCGGATATTGGCGAAAGCGGCGGCCGGATCGGCGAAGAACATCACGCCGAAGCGCGAGAAGACGAGATCGTTTTCCGGCTTGAAGGCGTAATCGGACGCATCGGCCTCGACGAATTGCGCGTGGCTCTTTGCTTTTGCCGCACGCTCGCGCGCGAACGCGAGCATCAGCGCGGAAATGTCGACGCCGGTGACGGTGCCGCCCGCGCCCACCGCTTCGGCCAGCGCGAATGTGGTCGTGCCGCAACCGCAGCCGATGTCGATGACGCGCATGCCCGGCTTTGCGCGCGCAAACGCCAGCACCGCCGCGGCGATGCCTTCCATCGCGCGGTCGAGCGCGTCCTGCATCGCAACCCAGCGCTCGCCGACCGGACCGTTCCAGAATTCGACCTGTTGTTCGTTGCCGGTCATGGGCCACCTCAACGTTTGAATTTCGCGCCGTCTTCGGCGAATGCGCGAGGGATTCCGTATGATGCCTCGCGATAGGAAGTTTCCGCAGTCCGCGATTTACGCTTGCTTGCCGCTCTTTTCTTCTTCACCGGCGTGCTCGTCACATGAAACTCCACGCCGGCATGTTGCTGAAGCGCCGCAATGATCGAAAGCAGATTGTTGGCTTGCGGATTGCCGCCCGGACTCAGCATGCGCATGAGGCTTTTGGCGGGAATGTCAAGTTGCGCCGACAAGCCCTCGAAACCCATCGTGGCATTAACATAATCGCGCAGGAGGCTTTTTGAGACCTCAAGTTCATTGGTGAAAAGTGCATCTATGCCCTCCCGCAAAAGCGCGCGAGCGAAATCAGGATGGCGCCTGATATCGTCCATCACGGTCTCTTTAAACGACACGGTAAGAGGCATCACATGCTCTTTCGATTTTTGTAAGTCAGCCATCGTTCCTGCGCATCTTCAATATCGTGCTGCTGCCGCTTCTTGGTCCCGCCGCCGAGTAGTACGACGATTGCATTTCCATCCCGACCGAAATATGCACGATAGCCGGGACCGAAATCCATCTTCACCTCACTTACGCCGCGCCCAACATTCTTTACATTGGAAAAATTGCCCGTCTCTAGGCGGGCCAACATCTTCGAAATGCGCGCACGGGTCACGCCATCCAGGCTGTCCCGCCATTCTGCAAACGGGACCTTGCCGGCCTCGTCCCGGTAGAGCCTGATCTCAATCATAATGGTAACATATACGTTACCATTGTCAAGGCCCCGTTTTGCGCTTCCGCATGGCGAGCGTGCGCAGGCGCAGCGCATTGAGTTTGATGAAGCCGGCCGCGTCTTTCTGGTCGTAAGCGCCCTGATCGTCTTCGAAGGTCACCAGATCCTGCGAATAGAGCGAGTATGGCGAGGACCGGCCCACCACAATCACATTGCCCTTATAGAGTTTCAGCCGCACCGTACCGCTCACAAACTCCTGCGATTTGTCGATGGCCGCTTGCAGCATCTCGCGTTCGGGCGAGAACCAGAAGCCATAATAGATGAGTTCGGCGTAACGCGGCATCAGATCGTCTTTCAGATGCGCCGCGCCGCGATCCAGCGTGATGCTCTCCATCGCGCGATGCGCGGCAATCAGGATCGTGCCGCCGGGCGTCTCATAAACGCCGCGCGATTTCATGCCGACAAAACGGTTCTCCACCAGATCGATGCGGCCGATGCCGTTGGCGCGGCCAAGTTCGTTCAGCTTCGCGAGCAGCGTTGCGGGCGAAAGTTTTTTGCCGTCGATGGAAACCGCATCGCCCTTCTCGAATCCGATTTCCACATAAGCCGGCTTATCCGGTGCTTCCTCCGGCGAAAGCGTGCGCTGATAGACGATGGAATCCGGTTCCACCGCCGGATCTTCCAGAACTTTCCCTTCGCTCGACGAATGCAGCAGATTGGCATCCACCGAGAACGGCGCCTCGCCCCGCTTGTCGCGCGGAATGGGAATCTGGTGCGTCTCGGCGAATTCGATCAGTTTGGTGCGGCTCGTGAGCGACCATTCCCGCCACGGCGCGATCACCTTGATGTCGGGCTTCAGCGCGTAATACGTCAGTTCGAAACGCACCTGATCGTTGCCCTTGCCGGTGGCGCCATGGGCCACCGCATCGGCTCCCACCTTCTCCGCGATCTCGATCTGCTTCTTGGCGATCAGCGGCCGCGCAATCGACGTGCCGAGCAGATACACGCCCTCATACAGCGCATTGGCCCGGAACATGGGGAACACGTAATCGCGCACGAATTCCTCGCGCAAATCCTCGACGAAGATGTTCTCCGGCTTGATCCCGAGCAGCAGCGCCTTCTTGCGCGCGGGCTCCAGCTCCTCCCCCTGCCCCAGATCGGCGGTGAAGGTGACGACCTCCGCGCCATATTCCGTCTGGAGCCATTTCAGGATGACCGACGTGTCGAGCCCGCCCGAATAGGCCAGCACCACCTTTTTTATGCCCTTCTGCGTCACGGCGCCATTCCTTGCATGCAATGAATTCAACAGGTTAGCTTATTCGAACCTCGAAGAATCGAGGGGGGTATCCCCCTCCCCCGCGTCGATCTTCGCGCGGGCCGGCCGAGGGAGACTGGGTTAGATATAGGGGCGCGCCAGAAGGTCAAGCCGATGAATCTGCATCCCGGCAAATTCCACGATCCGCACGTCACCGCCAAGGGCGAGGCGCGCGCCAGTGTGGCGCTCGAGCGGCTTCAAACGCTGTGGTTCAACACCGGCACGCTTTGCAACATCGAATGCGGCCATTGCTATATCGAGAGCGGGCCGAAAAACGAGCGGCTGGCTTACTTAAGCGTGGCCGAGGTGGAAGCCTATCTCGATGAGATCGCGAGCCTGGGCTGGACGACGCGCGAGATCGGCTTCACCGGCGGCGAGCCTTTCATGAACCGCGAGATTCTGGCGATGCTGCGCGCGGCGCTGACGCGCGGGTTCGAGGTGCTGGTGCTGACCAACGCCATGCGGCCGATGCGCCGCTTCGAGCGCGGGCTGTTGCGGCTGCGCGAGGAATTCGGCACGTGGCTCACCTTGCGCGTGAGCCTCGATCATTATTCGCAGAGCGTTCACAATGCGGAGCGCGGCGCGCGGTCTTACGAGAAAACTCTGGCCGGGATCGATTGGCTGGCGAAGACTGGATTCCGTATTGCGCTCGCGGGACGGCATTTCACGACCGAAAGCGATGCGGAATTGCGCGCCGGTTTCGCTGCGCTGATCGCGGCGCGCGGCTGGCCCGTGGATGCGCGCGATCCCTCGCAGCTTGTGATCTTTCCGGAGATGGATGCGAACGCCGATGTTCCCGAAATCACCACCGCGTGCTGGGGAATTCTCGGCAAATCGCCATCGGATGTGATGTGCGCGTCGAGCCGGATGGTCGTCAAACGCAAGGAGGCCATGCACGCGAGCGTGCTTGCCTGCACGCTCATTCCTTACGATGCTCGCTTCGAGCTTGGCGCGACGCTGGCGGAGGCAGACCGCGCGGTCGCGCTCAATCATCCGCACTGCGCGAAATTCTGCGTGCTGGGCGGGGCAAGCTGCAGCGCGAGGGCGTGATGGATTTCTGGTACGAATTCGCAAGCACCTATTCCTATCCGGCGGCGATGCGCGTGCAGAAGCTGGCGGATGCGGCGGGCGTGGCGCTGCGCTGGCGGCCGTTTTTGCTCGGCCCGATATTCGGCGCACAAGGTTGGAACGATTCGCCGTTCAACATTTACCCCGCAAAGGGCCGCTATATGTGGCGCGATCTCGCGCGCATTTGCGAAGCCGAAGGATTGCCGCTTGCGTTGCCGCCCTTCCGCTTTCCGCAAAACGGATTGAAGGCCGCCCGCATTGCGCTGGTGCTGGGCGAGAAGATCGGCGCGTTCACGCGCGCGGTCTATTCGGCCAATTTCGCAGAGCAGAAGGATATTTCGGACGATGCGGTGCTGAGCGAGATTCTGCGCAAATTAGATCTGAATCCCGAAGCCGCCATCGCCACCGCGAACACGCCGGAAAACAAGACGGCGCTGAAAGCCCAAACCGACGAAGCCATTTCGCTCGGCATCTTCGGCGCACCGAGTTTCACGGTCGGCAACGAACTCTTCTGGGGCAATGACCGGCTGGAAGAGGCGATTGGGTGGGCGAAGAAATGAGTGTTGGAGTTATTGACAACAATCTTGAACTGTTGTAGGATAGTCCAACATGAAAGCTGAGCTCCTGTTAGCTCAACGGCATAACTTGGCCGACGGAGACTTCATGGAAATGGTGATCTGGCGCGTGCCGACACCGGTTCGCGGCAGCAGACACTATTACAAGTACCGGTTTGCACTCGTTGAAAATGATGTATGCACGCTGCGTTATGACAATGAAGCCGGCAAAGGCGACCACCGGCACGCCGATGGACGGGAATTCGCATACGAATTCGTCGATATGGACAAGGTAATCGCCGATTTCCGCGCCGAGGTCCGCACGAGGAGACAAAGATGAAGACAGTCACCATGGGTGTAGAGGATATCGAATCGGTTTTTGCGCGCGCGCGCAAGGCGGTGAAAACGGGCAAGCCCCAAGGATCGTTTATCACCTTCGCCTCGGTCGAACTCATGTTCCGTGTGCTCACGGAAAAACGCTGGGAATTGATCAAGGCGATGGCCGGTCAGGGGCCGATGTCCGTGCGCGAAGCCGCGCGGCGCGTGGACCGCGATGTGAAGGCCGTGCATGGCGATGTGCAGGCGCTGCTCAAGGCGGGCGTGTTGTGGAAGACCGATGACGGAAAGATCGAATTTCCGTTCGACAGGATCCATATCGACGCGATGGTGAAGGCGGCGTGATCTAACCGGCCATCGCCATCCGCTCCTTCGCACGCAGCTTGACGCTTTCGCTTTTGAGCTGGCCGCAGGCGGCCATGATATCGCGGCCCCGCGGCGTGCGGACGGGCGAGGCGTAGCCCGCGCGGTTCACGATCTCCGCGAATTTCTCGATCTGCTCCCAGTCGGAGCATTCGTATGGCGCGCCGGGCCAGGGATTAAAGGGAATGAGATTGATCTTGGCGGGGATGCCGGAAATCGCCTTCACCAATTGGCGTGCGTCCGCCAGGCTGTCGTTCACGCCTTTCAGCATCACATATTCGAAGGTGATGCGCCGCGCATTCGATACGCCGGGATAATCGCGGCAGGCCTGGAGCAATTCGGCAAGCGGATATTTCTTGTTGAGCGGCACGATCACATCGCGGATTTCGTCGCGCACGGCATGCAGCGAAATGGCGAGCGCCGAGCCGATTTCCTCGCCTGCCCGCTTTATCATCGGCACGACGCCCGCGGTCGATAGCGTGATGCGGCGCTTGGAGAGCGCGAGCCCGTCGCCGTCTGCCATGATGGCGATGGCGGCTTTCACATTCTCGAAATTGTAGAGCGGCTCGCCCATGCCCATCATCACGACATTGGTGATGCGCCGGTTCTCGCCGGTCGAGGGCCAGTCGCCAAGCGCATCGCGCGCGATCATCAACTGGCCCACGATTTCGCCCGCCGTGAGATTGCGCACCAGCTTCTGCGTGCCCGTGTGGCAGAAGCGGCAATTGAGCGTGCAGCCGACTTGCGAAGAAACGCACAGCGTTCCCCTGCCCGGCTCGGGAATGAACACGGTTTCGAATTCGATGCCGGGACCGCTGCGCAACAGCCATTTGCGCGTGCCGTCCGTCGAGATTTGCTCCGTCACCACTTCCGGGCGCGCCAGCGAAAAGCGCTCGGCCATGTCGCGGCGGAAATCCTTTGCGAGATTGCTCATGCTCGCGAAATCGCGCGCGCCATGAACGTAAACCCAGTTCCACAATTGCCGCGCGCGCATGGAAACGGCCTTCGCCTCCACGCCTGCTCCGGCGAGAGCGGATTTCAATTCCTCGGTCGAAAGACCGATCAGGGACGGCAGTTCAGGCACAGCCGTTCACATCCCGCATTCCGAATGCATCTTTTCCAGCGCCGCCGAAATGCCCGCGAGCGAATAGACGTCTTTCGTCAGCGTGCCGCGAGTCGAAACGCCGGTCACGATGGCCTGCTGGCCGCGGCGCATACCGTCGATCAGCCTGCCCTCATCGGCGGCCGCCTGCACCCAGGCCGCCCCGCTGTCGCCGTCGTTCTTGGTGAAGAGCTGGAACTTGTCCGAGCCCACCTGCACGGTGACCTTGCTGTCGTCCTTGTAGGGATAGCCCGGCACGACCTCCGGCTCCGCCTTCACCTTGCGCGCCGGCCAATCGCTGATGAGGAAATAGACTTCGTCGCGCTTCACATTGCGCGGTTCGCTCGAGGCGGGCTGGGCAAGCGCATAACAGACCTTGCCGAAACTGGCGGTGTTGGTGGTGTAGGCCGACCAGTCCTTGAACTTACCCAAAAGCACGGGATTGTCGTCGGCGGCGGCGAGGCTCGCGCTCGCGAAAAGGCCCAAGGCTGCGATCAAAACGGCGTGTACTGACTGACGGGTCATAGGGGTTCCAACCTTCGAATCATGGGTTTTGCGGATTCTCTCGGGAATTCCGGCTTTTGTAAGGGCGCGGGGCGCGAACATAGAAGAGCCGCCACGATACGTCCACCCGCCGGGCACAAATTGCCCGCAATTCCAACCCGTTTCCGCCTTGGAGGCGGCCCATCTTATGCGATGGAGGGCGTGGTCTGGAGTGAAGGCCATGTTTCGCAGGATGATGATCTTAGCCGTGATCGCGCTGTCGCTGTTTCAGATGTGCGGAAGCCCGGCGGACGTCGACGGCGTCTAGCCCGCCTTGACGATCTCCTCCTCGACATCGCGCAAGCGATCCTTGCCGAAGAAGATCTCGCCGTTCACGAAGAAGGTGGGAATGCCGAAGGCGCCGCGCTCCACGGCCTGCTCGGTATTGTTGAAAAGCGTTTGCTTCACCTGCGGGCTTTGCGCCGCGGCGAGCAGCCCATCGGCATCGAGCCCTGCTTCGATCAGGCTTGCGCGGATCACTTCGGGATCGTCCATCTTGCGGGGCTCTTCCCACATGTAATGGAATACCGCGTCCACATAGGGCCGCAGATTACCCGCCATTTGCGCCGCAACGGCCGCGCGCATGATGGTGAGCGTGTTGACCGGAAAGTTGGGATTGAATTGAAAATTTTTAATGCCGTGACGCCGGATGAAGCGCGCGATCTCGAGCTGCTCGTAATCCATCTTGTTGCGGATGCCGGCGAACGCGATCATCGGCGCCTTGTTGTTGGTGAGCTTGAAGATGCCGCCGAGCAGCGCGGGCGTATATTCGAATGTGGCGCCCGTGCGCGCCTCGATCTCGGGGATCACCTTGTGGGCGAAATAGGCGTTGGGGCTGCCGAAATCGAAGATGAATTCCACGCGTGCCATCACCATGTCTCCCGGTAGGGCCTGAGATCGAGTTCGAAGGTCCAGGCGTCGCGCGTCTGATTGTGCAGCATCCAATAGGTTTCGGCCACGCTTTGCGGATTCATGAGTTGATCCGGCTGGAGATTGGCGAGCGCCGCATCGCCGCCGAATTGCTTGATGCGCTCGCGCACGAAGGCGGTATCGACGCCCGCATCGATGATGAGATGGGCGACGTGGATGTTCTTCGGCCCCAGCTCCCGCGCCATGCTTTGCGCCACCGCGCGCAATCCGAATTTGGCGGATGCGAACGCGGCATAGCCCACACCGCCGCGAAGCGATGCGGTTGCGCCGGTGAAGATGATGGTGCCGCGCCCATGCGGCAGCATCAGGCGCGCGGCTTCGCGGCCCGCGAGAAAACCTGCGTAACACGCCATCTCCCACACTTTGCGGAAGACGCGCTCGGTGGTTTCCAGAATCGGAAAGCGCACATTGGCGCCGGGATTGAAGATGCAGACTTCCAGCGGCGCGATGGCATCGGCTTCGTTCAGGAAATTGGTGACATCTTCTTCCTTGCGCGCATCGAGCCCGCGCGCATGGCAGCGCCCGCCCGCCGCTTCGATTTCCTTTTTGAGAGTTTCGAGTTTTTCCGCCGTGCGCCTTCCCGCGACGACGATATAGCCTTCGGCGGCGAAGCGCTTGGCAATCGCTGCGCCGATAAAATCGCCCGCGCCGATCACAGCGACGGTGGCGTTTTTCTCCTTCATTCGCGCAATCCGTAGCCGATCGAATAAAGCCTGAGAACAATGGCGAACATGACCACAACCAGTCCCAGCGTCACCGCCATGCCGAGGCCCTCGGGCGCTTCGGTGAAGCCGATCATGGAATGGCGAAGC